>JAABUX010001199.1_pt1 | contig 40303 bp, 33 predicted proteins | sample 5561851 | NCBI WGS metagenome assembly JAABUX01 (sample SAMN10711883, study PRJNA513361) | rock metagenome | isolation source: Antarctica rocks | place: Antarctica: Victoria Land, Richard Nunatak red sandstone | collected 2016-01-03 | reverse complement strand
GGCACCAGCCCCTACCTGAACGAGCACCTCAACCGCTTCGGCAGCTACGAACTCGACCTCAGCAAGCCACCCGCGCCGCTGCCGTTCGAGTTGCCACCCCACAGGCAACCCTCACGCCAGAGCGCAGTGGCCCATGTGTGAGGATTTGGCGCGGATCGTTGCCATGGTCCTTGTTGGTCCATTGCGAGTTGCGCATGCTCTGCGCCAGCGCCTTGGTCGGCGTGAAGCCGGTCGCGGCATACAGTTTGGGGTTGCCGGTATTCTTGTTGCCGATATCGAGCTCGTCTGCGCCGTAGGTCGAGCTCAGGTCCCAGCGGAAGCCCAGGAAGTCGTCGCCCTTGATGCCGAGAGTGGCGGAATATTCGTTCTCCTCGTCCGTCTCGAGGGGGGAGAAGCCGTATGGGTAGATCGTTGGAAGCACGCTTGGCAGGCGGTAATTCTCGTAGGCCTCGGCGTGTCGGTGGCCGTAGGTGATCAGCCCGTAGCCCTGCACGTCCTCGAACAGCGTCTTGCCGAACCCGATGCTCAGGGTCTCGCGGGTCTCCTCGGGCAAGCCGTTGATGTGGTTGCTGTCCAGGCCGGTACGGTCGTCGATCGCCGGAGCCGTGAAATGATCGGTGTGATAGACCTGCCCGCCGATATGGACGTAGCCGTCGTTGCCGAACGAGGCGCCCTGGTCGCCATTGACCTGATAGGTCCAGCCATCGCCGTTGTAGGCGTTGGCCCCGGTCAGGGCACTGCCGTTGAAACCGTGGTCGGTCTTCTTCGTGATGATATTGACGACGCCGGCTACCGCATCGGAACCGTACTGGGCGGCGGCGCCGTCACGCAGGATCTCGATATGGTCGATCGCGGCGGCCGGGATCATGTTGAGGTCGACCGGCGTGGCACCCTGCTGCGGACCGGCATCTGCGCTGATGTTGGCGGTGCCGTTGCGACGCTTGCCGTCGATCAGTACCAGCGTGTCGTCGGGATTGAGGCCGCGCAGCACGATCGCGGCGGTCAGGTCGGCGGTATCGGCGCCCATCGCGTTGATGTTGATCGAGGGGTCGGTGCGAACGAGGGCGTCCGCGAGATTGGGCTGGCCGGAGCGGCGCAGGGTGGCGGAGGTGATGACGTCGATCGGGCTGGTGCTGTCACGCGCCTTGCGGCCGAGGCTGCGGGTGCCGGTGACGATCACAGACTCGCCGTTGGCAGCGCCCGAGTTCGCAACGCCGCCTGACTTGGCCGGCGTCTTGGTCGTCTGGCTCGTCCTGGAGGCCGTCGAAGGTTTCTGGGCCAAAGCGGCCGTGGCGGTTGCCGGCGTGGTCTGGGCGACTTGAGCGGCTGCCGGAACAGTCGCGGCTGCGGCCAGCGGGCACACCGTCAGCAGTAGGAAGCGTCGAAAACCGTCCGCCTTCGTCATCATCATCCCTCGATCTCCATCTCAACCGCTGCGGACGGTCGGTGCGGTACCAATGAGCCGGTCCTGCCGCGTCCGACCCTTGGCTGTCGTCGCGATGAAGTCGATCTGGAAGCCTGGATCGAATCAAGCAGATTCTGCACAAATCACGCACATTATGGAAACATGCGCTAGATCTACATCAGCTTTATAGAACATAAATTATGCATTTGCCTATTTTTAAGCCTATTTAGAGCAGGAAGCAGACTCATTGTGTAGTAGTTGCCTGGCTTCGCGCCGCACTCATACGTTGTAGTGCGAGATCACGAAGATCGGCGGATCGTCCCGCCTGGATGTCCAAATCCCTCGCGACCTTCGCGCGGATGTGTCTGCACAGGACCGCATCGGGAGGCAGGCGCCCCGGATCGACCGCCCGTCGTTGTTGCCGGAATGACGCGCCTCAGCCTCCAGGCACGCCGGAAGGGTCGGTTCGCTTTTCAAGCACGTGGTAATTTGTTACCTGGAACGTCTGTTTGGTGGGGAACTTGACTATGCCGAAGCATGGAAGCCGGTCGAACCGGGCAGGCGCGACCCGCTTTCCCCGGCATGCGGCGGCCACGCGAACCGGCGTGATGGCACTGTCGAGCCTGTGGCTGGTCGCAGGCTCCGCTCATGCGGTGACCCCCCTGAACACCTATTTCGGTCCCGGCCTGCCGACCGACAACTACTTCCCGCAGGGAATCCCGGGCGAGGCGGAACAACTTGGCGTCACGGTGCGGTCGCGACTTCGCCCCGATTACGATGCGCTGGGCATACGCGAAGGCGCGTTCATGATCAGGCCGGAACTCGACGAGCAGGCAGGCTACGACAGCAACGTCGTCGGCAACGTCAATGGCAAGGGCAGCAGCGAGATCCAGAGCAACGCGGCGGTCTCGATCAATTCCAACTACTCACGTAACAATATCGGCTTCACCGCAGGCATCAACGACACGCGCTACTTTGACGTGCCGCGCTTCAGCCACACCGACTATAACCTCTCGTTCGGCGGCGGGCTTGATATCGGACGCGACTCGCTCAACGGCACCGTCAGCTATCAGAACGCCAATGAGCAGCCCTACGATATCGGCACCAACCAGACGACGAACGGGACGTCGTCCAGGGCAATCATCGGGACGACGGCTCAGGGCACAGCGATCGGGCTCGCCAAGCCGTTGAATTTCAGCGACACGGATTTCCGGGTCAGCTACAACACCTCAATTGGCCGGTTCGTCCTGACGCCGAACGTCGATTACCAGCTGCTGCGTTTCGCGCACGGTGATTTCACCGGCGTTCCGATCGGCTCCGAGTTCGCGTACAACCAGACGCTGCGCGATACCAATATCCTGCAGGGTGGCGTTGTTGCCCGCTACGAGTTCCAGCCGCAGCGCAGCGCCGTCGTGGTCGTCAACGGCAACTATGACCACTACATACATGGCAGTAACCAGAACATCGGCATCGTCGACTCAACAGGTGCCACCATCCTGGCTGGACTGGACTACCAGCTCAGCGGCGCCATCACGTTGCGCGCCCTGGGCGGCTACCAGGAGCGCTTCTTCAATGGCAACCGCTATGGTAATTCGGGCGCTCCTATCGGCGAGGCGGATTTCATCTGGAATCCGACCGGCCTGACCACGCTGACTGGCCGCTACGGCCGCACCATCGAGGACGCGACCACCAATACCGTCACCGGCTATACCTATGATCGCCTAAGCCTGGTGCTCGACCACGAGCTGTACCGCAACATCCTGTTGCAGGGCAGCGCAAGCTTCGAGAATGCCAGCTATCAGGGCTCGAACCAGCAGCAGCAGAATTACGGCGGCGGCGTCGGCGCCACCTACCTGATCAACCGCAACGTCCAGGCTTCCCTAAGCTACCAGTATATCGAGCACACCTTTACCGGAAGCGGCTCGTTCGGCGAGGATATCGTGCTTTTCCATGTCAAGTTCGGGCTCTGATCGGCAAGGCCGCCCGGTCAGGCACCGCGCGTCGGCGCTGTCTCGGCGGCGATCCTGCTGCCTCGGGTCCGCTCCAGCAGATAGAGCGGGCGCTGCTTGGTCTCGTTGAAGACCCGGCCTAGGTATTCTCCGATCACGCCGAGTGTCATCAGCTGCACGCCGCCCAGGAACAGCACCACCGCCATCAGGCTCGGATAGCCCGGTACCTGGTTGCCGAACAGCATTGTCCGGACGATCAACTGGCCGCCGAAGACGAGGGCGAATACGGCAACGGCGAGACCGAGATAGGTCGCGAGCTTGAGCGGCAGCAGCGTGAAGCCGGTGATGCCCTCGACGGCAAGGTTCCACAGCCGCCAGTAGTTCCAGCTGCTGCTGCCGGCATGGCGCGGCGCACGGTCGTACAGCACCGCCTGGCTGGGGAAGCCGACCCAGGCGAACAGGCCCTTCATGAAACGGTGATGCTCGCGGAGTTGCAGCAGGGCATCGAGGGCGCGCCGGCTGAGCAGGCGGAAATCGCCGGTGTTGCGGGGCAGCCGCACGCCGCCGAGGCGCTGCATCAGGCGGTAGAACTGGTTCGCGGTGAACTTCTTCAGCCAGGTCTCGCCCTCCCGCGCGCGACGCTGGGCATAGACCATGTCGACGCCCAGATCCCACACCGCGACCAACTCGGGTATCACCTCCGGCGGATCCTGCAGATCGGCGTCGATCACGATGATGGCCTCGCCATGGGCATGGTCCAGGCCCGCGGTGAGGGCGATCTCCTTGCCGAAGTTGCGCGACAGGTTGATCAGGCCGACATGCGGGTCGACCGCGCGCATCGCCTCCATGCAGGCGAGGGTGGCGTCGGCGCTGCCGTCATTGACATAGACCACTTCCCACGCACGGCCGATCCCGTCCATCACCGCGCTCAGCCGGCGATGGAACTCCGCGAGGCCCAGCGCCTCGTTGTAGCAGGGCACGACCACGGAGAAGACGAGGCCGCCCGGCGCGGCCCCGCTCAGGGAGGCCCCGCGCGCAGATGATTGGCCGAGAGGTGGAATGTCCAGGGTCATGTCGGCCATTCTCGCTCTATTTCATTTCACTGTGTAGAGGCAGCGTCCCGGCCGGCGGAGCACGGCCGGAACCCTGCCTCGGCTAGGGTTCCAGGGAAACCGGCCGGATATGCCATATGAGGCCGCGAGCGACCGCTGCCGCCCTAGAGCAGCGTCAGTCTGCCTGGAATCGCTTCGCGATCCCAGGCAGCTGATAAAGCTGCTCTTTCCTCAGTCAAGCAGAGCATGATCAGAGTGATCATGCTCTAGCGCGCCGGGCAGGATACGTCACGGTCGAAGGCGATCACATCGAAGCCGGTCGCGGCGCGCTTCCAGCAGGCATCGCCATCGAATGCCCGCCGCATGACCGGAAGCACCGCCCTGCTGTCCGCATCCAGCCCGAGCAGCACGAGCACCACCCGGGACGCCCGCGCGGCGGTGGCCTGGATGGCGGCGGCCGATACGCCAGGATCGACGCGCTGGATGTGCATGCCATCGGGCGACTCGCTGACGAACGCGGCGAGCACGCCGACGCCATCGTTGCCGTACGGAACCAGCACGAGCGATCCGTCGGTGGCCAGCGATCGGGCCGCGCGTGCCGCCTCGGCCTGCGGCTGCATGGTCTCCGGCCGCGTCATCATTCCGGCCAGCGACAGCGCCTGCACGCAGAGCAGGGCAAGGAGGGTGGCCATGCCGGCGGGACGCGGCAGGCTGGCGAAGGCGCCACCGAGCAGCACCGCGAAGAACGGCGTGGCGAAGGCGATGTAACGCAGCTCGATCGGGGTGTTGTCGAACACGAAGCCGAGCAGGAGCAGCCCGACCGGCGTGGCGACCGCCGCCATCACCAGGAGCGCGCGCGTCCCGCCGCCGGCGATATGCCGCCAGCGCAGGGCCACGAGGGCGAACAGCGACAGCAGGGCCAGGACCAGGACCGCCCCCAGCAGCAGGCCGGGGATGTGGCCGACATACAGCGGCAGGCCACCGAACACGTTGGCGCTCGCGTACTTGCCCAGCCGCGCCAGGCTGGGCAGCAGCTTGAATGGCGGGAACTGCCCGACGCGGCTGCCGCGCTGGGCGAGGAAGAAGAACAGGTCGATCGGCAGGATGCAGACGAAGCCCAGGCCGGCCGCGAGCCAGCGCGGCCATTGCCGCGTCCGGGTCAGCAGCAGCCACAGCAGGCCGCCGGCGCCTCCGAAGGCCGCGAGGTAGTTCGAGAAGCTGGCCAGCCCGAGCAGAAGGCCGGCGGCGAACGAGATCCCGGCCGCGGGCAGGGTGCGCGCCGCGCGGGCGCCGAGCACGATCAGCACCGTGCCCCAGATCATGCAGAGCTGGGCCAGGGCGAAGCCGCGGGCGATCGAGCCGGTGTAGGTGAAGCCGTAGCAACCCAGCGTGAGCAGGACCGATGCGACCGGCGGCGCGCCGACCACGCCGGCCAGTACCGCGACGCCGACGAGTGCCACCAGGCTGAACAGGACCGAGAGCAGGCGGGTACGGAACAATCCGGTACCGAATACGCCGCGCCAAGCTGCCACCGACCAGAAATACAGCGGCGGGTGCACGTCGGTATGGCGCAGGTCGGCGGCGATCCCGCCGAGGGTGCTGTGGCCGGAAAAGAACGGGCGGACATCGTGCGGCGTGAACACGCCGACCGGCCAGGCCGGGCGCGGCGTGCCGGAGGCGAGGAACACGCTGTAGTCCTCGTCATATTCGGTGCCGCGGGACCATGCCGATCCGATCAGGACCAGCAGGGCCAGCACGAGGGCGCCAGCGACGCCGCCGACATGTCGTCCATGCGTCGACAGCATCCGTCTCGAATCCTCTGTTCCGATCGGTGGCGGCTATAGCATGGCCGCCTGCCGTGTTAAATGGCGGCTGGCCGCACCGGCGGACGGAGCGGAAACTTGGGTGGCGCATCATGATCCAGCAGGCAGGCACGACACCGCCACGCTCGTGCAGCCTGCTCGGACTCGATTTCGCGGACCTCGATGTTGCAACATCCGCAAAGCGTATCTCTGATCGTTCTGATAAGGCACCGTTCGCATACGTGGTGACGCCGAACGCGGATCACCTGGTGCGGCTGTCGCGCGATCCCTCCCTGATGCCGCTGTATCGGGGGGCGATGCTGTGCCTGCTGGACAGCCGCGTGGTGGCACGTGCGGCGCGGGCATTCGGGCTGCGCGCCCCGACGGTGACGACCGGCAGCGACCTCACCGCGCGGCTGATATCGACACATCTGCGTGCCAACGAAAAGGTGACGATCATCGGTCTGCGGGCGGCCCATCTCGCCAGCTTGGTGGAGCGCACCGGGATCGCGCCGCCCGCGCATTACGACCCACCGATGGGCTTCGACCGCGATCCGCTGGAGATGCAGCGCGCGGTGCGTTTCGTGCTGGATCATCCGGCGCGACTGATATTCCTCGCCGTCGGCTCGCCACGCCAGGAGCGGCTGGCGGTGGCCATCGCCGCGACCGGGGAGGCGCGTGGCACCGGATTATGCATCGGCGCCAGCCTGGAGTTCCTCGCCGGCGTCGTGCCGCGTGCGCCGGCCCTGATGCAGCGATCAGGGCTCGAATGGCTGCACCGGATGCTGTCCGATCCGCGTCGGTTGGCGCGCCGCTACATGCTCGACAACCCGCCGATCTTCTGGCTCCTGTTGCGCCAGCGCCTCAGTCGGTGATGCGGTCAAGCGGGGGGATGAAACGCAGCACGCAGCGCTTGATCATGATCGGACCGAACACGCCGGTAACCATCATCACCGCCGCGATGAATGGAAAGTCATGCGCGTTCCACGACAGGAACTTGAGCATCACGCCCTTGGTGACGCCCAGGCAGATGGTGTTGAGCAGGTAGATCGCGAATGACAGGTTGCCGACGAACATCAGCCAGCCCCAGCGCGCGATGATCGGGTTGCGGACAAGCCCGTGCAAAGCGATCATCGACAGCAGGCCGGCCAGAAGCATGTAGCCTTTGTAGGGAAAGTAGTTGGCGGCGTCGGTCTCCCAGTTGAACCGGGCGCTGTCGCTGGTGACGTACATCAGCAGCGCCACCAGGACCATCAGCGCCGGGATGTGCCAGCGATCGAGCATCGACAACCACTGCGGACCCGCACGGGCCGCCAGCCCGCCGGCCACGAAGAAAATAAAGAAGCGGCAGATGCGGTCCATGTACAGGATCGGCGGTGCCGGTATCGCATATAGCCCGATTGCGATCAGCAGCAGCAGCGCTTCGGCGGGCATCCGCCCGATCCGCGGCAGCCGCAGCAGCAGCGGCGTCGCGATAACGTAGACGAACAGCACGCCGATGTACCAGACCGACATCGCCGGGCTGTGCCGGGTGTGCAGGAACAGGTTGTCGAGGCCGGTGCCGATACCCTCCGGCGCGTTGTCGACGTGGATGAAGTGCACGGCGGCGAGCTTCGCCACCAGGATGAAGCAGCCGAAGCCAAAGAACGGCACCAGCAGGCGCTTCGCGCGTCGCAGCACCAGGCGACGCCAGCCCCCCGGGGCGATGGTCGCGGCACCCGACCAGAAGGTGACGTAGCCGCTCAGATACATGAAGAACGGCATGTGGAAGAGGTAGATCGCCACGCGCAGCGGATCGTACCAGGTGAGGCTGGCAGGATCCTCCTGCGGCACCAGATGGCCGAACACGACCAGCAGGATCGCCAACCCCTTGGCGCGATCGAGATCGACCATGCGCACCTTGAGGCGCGCGCTTGTTGTGACAGCGCGTACGCGTGACCCGACCCCCGCGTGTGCAGGGGCCGGTAAAGCGGATAGCCTTGGCATGAATTTTTCCAAGCACAGATATGCGGGTAGGGATGAGCCTGGCAGCGCATGAGGCCATGCGCCAGGGTTGGCGCGAGGGGCCGTCAAGCGCCAGAAAGCGCATCCTGTTAATCATAAAGACGGTGCACATCCCTTGGCAATCGTTTATCGTCTGATTGGATCAGGTTGCTGCAGCACGGCATGACCATGCGCGGTGGGCCTCAGGTGGTGGGATAACAATATGTTAGTTTTTCCGGGTAGTGCCGCCGGAAGGCTCATTTTCGTTTGCGCGCGTCCGAGGGGGACCAGATGATGTTGAACGTGGCGCCGGGCAACATGTCCGGATCGGGTTCCGAACGCTTCCGCCGCGGCGCGCAGGCCGACGTCAATCCACGGGACGCCGCAGCGCTGATGCTGTCGAACGCGGCGTGGAGCCTATGGCGGCACAAGGCGCTGTTGCTGCTGTGCCTGCTGCTAGTGCCGGCGATCGCCTGGGCAGGTCTCAAGCAGCTCACCCCGCTCTACACCGCCGGCGCCTCTGTCCTCTACGAACCCGCCTCGTACAACCAACAGGAGCTGCAGAGCATCCTGCGTCCGGATACGACGACGGACGAGGTCATCACCACCCAGGTCCAGGTGATCCAGGGCCTGCGCTCGGCCGAACGCCTCGTCGATCGCTTCGACCTGATGCAGAATCCCGAGTTCAACTACACGCTGCGGCCGAAGACGAATTTCGGCGCGTTCCGCGCCGGCGTGACCAACGGCATCAAGGGCGGCCTCGCCTTCCTGATCCGGCCGGTCTTCCCGGCAGCCGCGAAGTCGCTTACCGTCGACACGTCGCATCCTGCCAACGCCGAGGATGTCCGGCGCTCGGTGGTCACGACGGTGCAGGGCGCCATCAGCGCCGAGGCGCTGCGTCAGTCGCACGTGATCCAGGTCTCGTTCACTTCGCAGAGCCGCACGCTTTCCGCCGACGTCGCGAACGTGCTGGCCAACATGTACATCTCCGACCAGCTGCAGCTGAAGTTCGACGCCGTCCGCAACGCCAACAAGTGGCTCGAGGGCCAGGCGCACGAGTTGCAGCAGCAGGTGGAGACGAACGAGAACAAGATCGCCACCTACCGCAGCAGCCAGGGCCTGACGCAGGGTGTCGCGGCCAACCTCGTCACCGAGGAGGTCAGCCGGCTGAGCCAGAATCTCAGCGACGCGCGCAACGAGCTCGCCCAGGCCGAAGGTCAGGTCAGCGCCGTGCATGGCCGCATGGGCAGTTCGGCGGCGGCGGCGATCTCGCCGAGCGTCGTGGCCCTGCGTGCCCAGCGCGACGCCGTGTCCGCGCAGCTGCAATCGCTGCTGGCTCATCTCGGGCCGAACCATCCCACCGTCATCTCGATGCGCCAGCAGCTCAACGTCCTGTCGAGCGAAGTGAATGCCGAGACCGGACAGGTTCTGGCCGCATCGGACTCCGCGGTGCGCTCGTCACGCGCCAAGGTCGCGGGCCTCGAGGAGCAGCTGCGTGAGGCGCGCGCGCGCGTCGCGACGGCCGGGCAGGCGCAGATCCCGCTGGAAGCCATGCAGCGCGAGGCGGACGCCTCACGCAACCTGCTGCAGACCGTCCTCGGTTCCATCCAGCGCCTGGCCCAGCAGGCCGCGATCGAGACGTCCGACGCTCGCATGGTGTCGGACGCGCTGCCGCCGTCGGATCCATCCTATCCGAAGACCAAGCCGCTGCTGCTGGCCGCAGCTTTGCTCGGCCTCTTCATCGGCTTCCTGCTGGTCTATCTGCTCGAACTGACGCAGAGCAAGTTTCGTAGCGGGCACGATATCACCAGCGTGCTCGGTCTGCCCTGCCTGGCGCAGATCCCGCAGATCGACAACGAGAAGGAAGGCGTCGTGGGGATCGAGGAATACCTGGTGCAGAAGCCGTTCTCGCTCGGTGCGGAACAGGTCCGCTCGCTGCGCGCGTCGCTCTGGCTGGGTGCGAGCCGTCCGAAGGTCGTGGCGATCGCCGCGGCCCGTCCGGGCGAAGGCAAGACCACGACCTCGATCTGCCTGGGCCGTTCCGCGAGCCTGGCCGGCGAGCGCATCGTGGTCGTCGAGTGCGATACCCGCAAGCCGAGTTTCGCCAGGCTCATGGGCATCAAGGAGAAGACCGGGCTGCTGGAATTCCTCAGCGGCACCGCGACATTGGAAGACGTGATCCACACCGACAAGCTGACCAGCTTCGACTACATCCCGGCCGGTGTGATGGGACGAAGCAACTCGCACTCGCTGTTCATGTCCGAGAACATGGTCATGCTGCTGGAGCGCCTGCGTCGGGATTATGATCTGGTGGTGCTCGATCTGCCGCCGGTGATCGCGCTGACCGACGCGCGCATCGTCGCCAGCCTCGCGGAGGCTACCTTGCTCTGCGTGCGTTGGCAGACCACGCCGCGCGCGGTCGCCAAGCATTGCTACGAGATGCTGCAGGATGCGCAGGCCAACGTGGTCGGCGCCGCCCTGACCCGGGTGAACGTGCGTGCGCATGCCCGCTCCGGCCACACCGACGCGGAGGCCTATCATTCCCGCTACGCACCGTACTACCAGCACTAGACCATGATGCTCTCGATCACGGTCCGCCGGTCGGTGGAGGCAGCGGGCATCCTGTTCCTGGTCGGTATCCGCTCGTGAACGTGGCCTCCCTGCTGCCGAGCCGGGTGCGCAGCTTCGGCGAGTATCACTCGTCGAACCTCGCGCTCTGGATCGGCCTTGGGTTCTTCGCCGTCTACATCGCTGCCGCCTGCATGGGCGTGAAGCAGATGGCGATGGTAATCGCGCTGGACCTGGTAAGCTGTATCGGCGTGGTCGCGTTGCGGCTGCCGGTCGCATCCTGCGCGATGTGGGTGCTGATCGCGGGCTGCACCCCAGAGACCTGGACGTCCGACTTCGTGCCAGGCAGCGAGAGCATCACGACCGCCGTGGTCAAGCTGGCCGGCCTGGCCCTGGTGGCGATCTGCATCTTCCGCTTCGGGCTGGTGCTCGATCTGCTGAACCCCGGCTTCGCCTTCCTGCTGATGTTCTGCGTCGGTCTCGGCCACGGCTTCTATCCTGGGCTGACCTTGAGCGACAGCATCCGCTCGTTGATCGGGGCGGTGGCGCCCTTCGCATTCTCTTTCTGCCGATTGCCACGACGCTGGTCCGCGGCGGTGATCGAGGCGACGATCTGGATCCCGACGCTGATCATGGTCTTCGGGGCGTTCCTGACCGCAGCCGGCGTGCGTCCGTTCCTGTCACCCGACGCGGAGGGCTCGGTCCGTCTCGCCGGCCCGACCCTTCCGGCCTTCCTCGGCGGCTTCGCGATGATCGCCACCTACGCGGCGTTGATCGAGCTCTACCGGGACGGGCGCAGCCGTTACCTCTATCTGATGGCCGTGAACCTCGTGATCCTGGTCGGGACGGGCGCGCGCTCGCCGCTCGCCTGCGCGGTCCTGGTCACCGGGATCGCCTTCGTGGCGATCCGGTCGAGCAGCTTCACGATGCGCAAGCGCGTCTTGCCGCTGATCCTGGCGCTGCTGTCGCTGCCGATCCTGATCGTCGTGGCCGCCACCTCCAACAGCATCCGCCTGCTTACCGTGCTTTCCGGCAATGCCGAGGGATTGAGCGGGCGAGACATCATCTGGCCTTTCTTCGAGGCCGCCTTCGCGCGGTCGCCGATCTTCGGGTGGGGCCTCGGCGCCGGCAAGGCGGTGATGGATCCGGACAGCCTGACGGTGAAGCTTCTCGGTACCACGGCGGCCCACAACGAGTATCTCCGCATGGGCGTGGAGGGGGGCTATCTCGGCATCACGGCCGTCATGTTGTTCATGACGCTGTGGACCTGGCGCTGGACCGCCGGGATCATGCGTTCGGACCGGATCATCATCCGGCTGGTCATGTTCGGCTTCGCCTTGCAGTCGATAACCGACAACACGCTGATAGCACCGACCGCCAGCATCCTGTTCACCTGGATTTCCGCCGTATTCGCGCGCGGCGATCGTAAAGTCGACGAGGCTGCCGAGGAACGGCGCGGCGCTGCCGAGGACGAGGTACAGGCCGTCCAGAGGGCCTGATCGCCGCTTGCGGACGCGAAGCGGGAGGTCGCCTCCTAGAGCAGCGTCAGTCTGACTGGAATCGCTTCGCGATCCCAGGCAGCTGATAAAGCTGCTCTTTCCTCAGTCAAGCAGAGCATGATCGAAGTGATCATGCTCTAGGAAGCCTGAGAAGCCGCGTCCGCAGCCGGCCTGCTTCCATCAGCTTCTGTAATCATTAAGTCAGGACAGATCTGTCGTCGGTAATGCATGCCGCACGAGGCGGACTATCGCGCCACCTGACGACAATTTCTTCATCAAATATACATTCGCTGGAGCGAAACTGCTGGATGTAATGTCTTAAAAGCCAAACTGTCGCTAAATCTGGTTGCCAGACGATAAATTTAACCTATTCTCATTATTTATATGGGTCGAGTTTTGGCGTCATGCTGCGCGGCCGCCTGCAATACATGATGATGAGGTGGTGCATGCCCAGCAAACCGACCGTGCGGATATCTATACCCATGGTCATCGCGACCGTCGTTGGCGCCCTGATCCTGTGCTGGCCGGCCTACCTGAACGGGTTCCCTCTGGTGTTCGGTGACACCGGTAATTACATCGGCCAGGCCATCCTGCACTATATTGGCTGGAATGCGCCGCCGTTCTACAGCATGTTCCTGTTGGCGACGGACTGGCGACTGACTTTATGGACGCCGATCTTCGTCCAGGGCGCGATCGTTACCAGCCTGTTGTCGATGGTGCTGCGTCAGTTCGACCTGCACGGTCCGTGGCCGACGCTCGCTGCCTGCTTGGCGCTGGCGTTGTTCACGAGCCTGCCCTGGGTGGTGAGCCAGTTGATGGCGGATGTCTTCACCGGCATCGTCGTGCTGGCTCTCGCGCTGCTCGGGTTCGGCACACTTGGACGCTGGGAGCGGACCTACCTGGTACTGCTAGCCGCGGGCGCGATCGCGCTCCATCAGTCGCACATACCGCTGGCGTTCGGATTGCTAGTCGTCGGCTGCGTGCTCAGGTGGTGGCAGGACGGCATCGGTGCGTCCCTGCTCGCCCTGCGCAGGCTGGCGCCGGCACCTGTCCTCGGGACGGTGCTGGTCTTCTCCGTAAACCTCCTCGCGCTCGGATCGGCTTCACTGTCACCATTCGGCGGCATCGTGCTTGCCGCGCGGATGATCGGCGACAAGACCGGAACCGCCTACCTTCACGCTGCCTGTCCGACGAAACACTACAAGATCTGCAACCACCTGGACCGCCTGAGCCAGGGTGGATCGCACCTGCTGTGGTTCGAGCCGGCGCTGTGGTCCTCGATGGGGGGCGAGCGGGCCTGGGCACCGGAGGCCAGTCGCATCGTGCACGGCACCATCGTCCACGACCCTGGGGCGGTCGTGGCCGCGGCACTCCATAACGGAGTCGAGCAGTTCGCCGCCATGCAGACCGGCGAGAGGCTGGAGCCATGGGTCAAGGCCGACGGCCCGCGACCGCTGATCGCCCGGTTCTTTCACGGCGAACTCGCGTCCTACGACAACTCGCGCCAGGAGACCGGCCGGCTGGTGGATGACGTCAAGCCGTTCGCCGCCCTGCATGTCGCGCTGGCCTGGCTTGGTCTGCTCGCATTGCTCGGGGCGATCGTGGCGGAACGTCGCAACCACGCGATCGTCGGCATCTGCGTGATGGTCCTTGCCGCGATGATCGGCAACGCCCTCATAACCGGCGCCCTGTCCGGCGTCGAAAGCCGTTATGCCGCGCGCGTAGCCTGGCTGCTCGCCTTCATCCCCTGTATCGTCCTGGTCCGGCGTATACGCCTGCGCACCCGCTTGAACTCCACGAATGCTGCGGTGCTGGTCGGCTGAGGCCTGATCCGCGCACTGTGATCGTCGCCCAACTCAGTTCGGAGCGGGAACATTGTGGTTCTTGCCCTTGTCGTCAGGCAGTTTCTTCTTGAAGAAATAGCCATGGAAAGGCGGTTTCGAAACCGGTTCATAGTGTGGCGGAACGTAGTTGCCAGTCTTGTCGAACTTGCCCTGGACAAAATGATCCGACGCGTGCGTCGGGACCGTGGAGTAGCTCTTGGGAGCCGCGGAGCCGGCATAGGGCTGGTCGCTGCGGGCGGCGGTGGCTGAAGCGCCAAGAGCGAAAGCCGACAGGATGGCAGTCCCGAGCACGGACATGCCGTTATGACGGCTCCGGAAACGTGAGTCGCGCCCGGGCATGCTGATCAGGGCCGAAGCGAGCCGGATCATGTTACTCTCCCTGTGCCGGTGGACGTACATCCCGGTTGGTTTAGTGAAGCGTCGCAGATAGCGCTTGCATCGATCCAAGGCAACGATGCTAGCAATATGTTAGCGCGGCGTGCCATAGCGAGCCTCGGGCTGGCAGGAACAGGTAAGAGACCGTGAGCAGTCAGGCGCATCGCAGTTCATGAAACAGGTTGTCGATCTGACCTGCTGCCGCGCGCTGTTCGCGCTCGGGGTATTCACCTATCACGTCAATCTGCAGAGCAACTACGCGGAACTGCTCGGCGTCGCCGGTCCTCTGGTCCATGCGGGCTTCCTGGGCGTGGACGGCTTCTTCATCCTGTCCGGCATCGTCCTGGCCTACGCACATCGGAGTTTCTCCACCACCCTTGCAGAGTCCCGCCTGTTCCTGCTCAAGCGCCTCGTGCGCATCTATCCGGTGCATCTTGCGACCATCGCGCTGTTCATGGCCCTGTTCGCCTCGAGCCTGCTGTTCGGGGTTTCCCCGCGCGAGCCGGACCGTTTCGGCCTGGACGAGCTGGTCCGGCACCTGATGCTGATACATGCCTGGGGTTTCAGCGACCGCTGGGCCTGGAACTATCCGTCCTGGTCGATCAGTGCCGAGTGGGCCGGCTACCTCGTGTTCCCGCTGCTCTGGCCGCGCCTGCGCGACGCAAACCCGGTGCTGCTGGCTGCCATCCTGGTTCTGGCGGCGGTGGCGGAGTTCGTTGCCCAATGGATCGGGGTGCAGTGGCGCATGAGCCTCACCTTCGACGGCGGCCTGCTTCGCTTCTATCCCGAATTCATCGCCGGCATGGCTACCGTGCCGCTGATACCGGCGATGGCGCGCCGCTTGCCCGCGTCGATCCTGCTGCTGGCCAGCGTCGTCTGCATCGGCGTCGGCACCCTGGTGCTCCACGGTGCGGTCATGCTGGTGATATGCGGCCTCTGGATGCTGCTCACCGGTCTGCTGCTGCGTTCCACCCAGGGCGGCGGGCCGATACTGGGCTGGATCCCCGGGGCAAGAACGTTCGGAGAGCTGTCCTACTCGTTCTATATGAGCTTCGCCTTCGTCGAGACCGTGCAGGCAAAGCTCTGGCGCAGCCAGCACCTGCTGGCGGGCGACCAGAAGCTGCTCTATGGTGTGACGACCTTCGCGCTCACGCTCGCAGTGTCCCTGTTGTTGTGGAACGGTATCGAGAAGCCTGCGCTGCGTGCTTTCGCGCGTCGACGCAACAGTCCGCGTGCGATCCGGACATCCAGTGCAACCATGTGATGTGCTGCAACGCTGTCCATATCGATGACGAGCCGGTTCTAGCCGCGTTCTCGTCCACCAGCATCCGGGCACGGCGGCGGCCGGCCATAAATCGTCGGCCCAGGCACTCCCGCCTCGTGGCCGAGAAAATCAGGTGTCTCGAGATGAAGCCGTCGTGTAGGCAAAGCTCATCCTGTTGCCTGACGACCTGGAGCATGGCCCTGTCCGCCGAGCCCATCCTGCCCGTTGTGCCGGCTACCTCAGCCGACGCCCACTCGATCTGCCCAGCGCGCCGGGGCGTCCTGCGTGTAGCGGCCGGACGATGAGGCGGCTGCTGCCGTCGGCGATGTCACCCTCCTGGGTGCTGGCCGAGACCGGGGTGGGGGCGATATTCTCGCTGCTGTCGATGCTGGTGATCAGCCGCAGCATCGGTCCGGAGGCCGCCGGCGTCGGCGCGCTGGCGCTGGCCGCCTTCCTGCTGCTCGACCTGTTCGGCGGCTCGATGATGACCGACGCGCTGATCCAGTGGCGCCGCCTGGAGCCGCGCCATGCCAGCAGCGCGGTCACGCTCACGGTCCTGACCGGCTTCGCTGCCAGCTTCGTGCTGGTACTGGCCGGCTTCGTTCTGGCCAGCACCACCCGTCATCCGCAGATCGCCTGGATGACGCTGGCCCTGTCGCCGATGCTGCCGCTGTCGGCATTCTCCGGGGCTGGTTCGGGACTGGTGCTGCGCGCACGCCGCTATCGGCTGCTGGCCCTGCGGGTGTTCATCGGCCAGCCGGTTGGGCTGGGTATGGGGCTGCTGGTAGCCGACCAGCACGGCGGCGCCTGGGCGATGGTCGCCCTGCAGAGCAGCAACACACTGGTGGTGTTCCTGCTGTTCCTGGTGGCGCGCGCGGTGCCGATGCGCCCCGCCCTCGACCGCGCTGCCCTGGCCGACCTGTGGCCGGTCGCCGGGCCGCAGCTGCTCTCGGTGGTGATGCTGGCCGGGCGCTACCGGGTGTTCATCATCGCCCTGGGCATGATCACCACCGGCAGCGTGGTGGCGGTGTGCAACGTCGGCTTCCGCCTGCTCGACGCGGTGCTCACCGTGGTGTCGGGCTCGACCGTGCGCATCACCCTGCCGCGCCTGTCCGCGCTGCAGGACGATCCGGCCGCCTTCGCCGAGGCCTACGGCGAGACGGCGCAGTTCCAGGCGCTGCTGGGCTGGCCGATCGCGGCCGGGGTGGCGCTGACCGCGAGCAACCTGGTGGTCGGGCTGATGGGCCCGCACTGGGCGGGCGCCGCGCAGGGCACGCGCATCGCCGCCTGCGCCGCGATGCTGGGCTACACCTACGGCGACTCGGGCAGCCTGTGGATCGCCGTCGGCAAGACCCGCATCAACCTGGCGACCGCCACCGCGGCGCTGGTGGTGCCGATCATCGGGCTGCTGCTGCTGCATCCGCAGACGCCGGCGCAGGCGGCGCTGTGCTGGGGCGCCACGGCATTGGTGCTGGCGCCGGTCAACATGCTGCTGGTGATGCGGCGGATCGGGCGTTCGCCACTGTGGCTGCTGGGATGGCTATGGCCCGCCGCCGCCGCGACTGCGGCGATGGCGGTCGCGGTGCTGGCGGCGGACCCGGTACTGCCGGCGGCTCCCCTGCTCGCGCTCATCTGCCAGGCCGTGCTCGGTGCCGCGGTGTTCGGGCTGGTCGCGTTTCTCGCCCTCGGCCGGCGCCTGCCGCACGCGCTGCGCATCCACCCCACCCCCAGCGACGTCACCCCCAGCGCCGTGACCGCCGACGACAGGATCACCCGGTCGGCGGGTGCCGCATGAAGTTCCTCACCGACTTCGCCGACCAGGCGGTGGTGCTGCCGCTCGCAGTCGTGATCTCGATCACGCTGCTGCTGCTGGGCTGGTGGCGCGGCGCGATCGGCTGGATCCTGGCGGTCCCGGCGACCCTGGCGACGGTGCTCTCGCTGAAGATCATTTTCTACGTCTGTCATGGCGTGCTGCCTGACTTCGGCCTGCGCAGTCCGAGTGGGCACACTGCCAGCGCCACGGTGGTGTATGGCGGCCTGCTGGCCCTGTTCGGCAGGCCCGGGGTCGGTCGCCGGGCACGGCACCTGTTGCTGATCGGGCTGGCGGCCCTGCTCCTTGCCCTGCTGTTCGGCTACTCCCGGGTGGACCTGGGAGTGCATACGATCCCGGACGTGCTGGTCGGCGGCGTGGTCGGCATCATCGGCGCGATCCTGTTCGTGCTGCTCGCCGGCCAGCCACCGGAAGGCTTTCGGCGCTGGCTACTGGGTGCGGTGGCGCTGACGGTGGCGGTCCTTTGCCACGGACGCGAGCTGCAGGCCGAGGAGACCATCCAGCGGGTGGCGATCACCTACTGGTGGCCGTTCATCGCCTCCTGCCGGCACGGCCGCGCCTAAAGCGGGACCGGCACGATGCTGCTCCTGGCGGGCGGCCCCACTTCGAGCGGCCCCTTCAGGCGGCGAAAAAGGCGACCTTGTCGGCTTCGAGCACGGCGCAGGTGAGACGGCCGCCGCGACCCGCGCCGGTGTCGATCCCGATCCGGTTGGCGCGCAGCACGGGATCGGCCATCGGCGTGTGGCCATGCACGACGATGGCGCCGAACGTCTGCTGCGAGGACAGGAACGGCTCGCGGATCCAGAGCAGGTCGCGTCGGCTGAGCTGATCCAGCGGGATGCCGGGACGCACGCCGGCATGCGCGAACAGGTAGTCGTCCACGCGGAAATGCAGCGACAGCCGGCTCATGAACCGGAGATGCTCGCGTGGCAGCAGTTCGGGCCATTCCTGCAGCGGCGCATCACGCGGCACGCCCCAGCTCGCCAGGGCCGCGGTGCCACCGTTCGCCAGCCAGTTCGCGGCCTGTCTCTGGTCACCGAAGGCGATCGCCTGCAGCGCCATCTCCTCGTGATTGCCCATCAGGTTGACCACGCGAGCCACCGGGAACGCGGGTTCGCGCGCGAGCAGGCTGAGCACGCCGGCGGTGTCGGGACCGCGGTCGATGTAGTCGCCGAGATGGATCAGGGTCACATCGTCTGCCGGACGGTCCCGCAGGTCGAGGGCGATCTGGCGGTGCACCAGGCCGAGCCGTTCGGAACAGCCATGGATGTCGCCGATCGCGTAGACCCGGCGGCCCGGTGCGAGCACGCCGGGCGCAGGCGCGAAGGTCAGCGGCCAGGACATGGTCCGTCCGTGGGCGGGTCCGCGGGCAAGCCGCAGCAGAGGCAGAGGCAGCATGGGCGCGACGCGGCCGGGGGGGATCTCAGGCGGCGCGTCCCACAAGCTCGTCCGCTTCATCGGGACGCCGTGCGGCTGCCTGGGATCGATGGTCCGAGACAGCGATTCTCCCATGGCCGGGTCTCAGGTCCAGATGAAAAGCCACCGCTTCCTCCAGGATCGCGCGCACCGCCCGAAACGACATCTCGGGGTCGCAGCGGGTCCGACAGCGGTCGCATATCACGGAACCGAGCGGAAGACCCGACTGTAGCGGCCCCGCTGCGTGCGCGGTCTCGCGGCGTGCAGCCGCAGGCAGGGTGAGCCTGCGTCGGGTAGGGCAGCCAGGCAGCAGGGTAGGACATGCCATAAATCCGACGGACCGGATGAAAATCCACGCCTGACCGCCGCCGGTAGTCCTTGTGCGGCGGAGGCTCTCTGATCGTGACTGGCCGACAGCAGCATGGTGTGACCTGCCGCCGCCGCATGCACGATCGAACCGTCGGCAACCTTGGTGAAGTCGTAGCCGGCAGATGTCGGGGATTCGTCGAGCGTCAGCGCCACTATATGCGCGCCGGCGGCGACGTCAGCCAGATGCATGTTGAACGCGCCGTCCTTCAGCCCGTCGGACTCCATGCAGGATACCTGCCCCGGATGATCCAACAACTGGGAAATACCGGTGATCAACCGTTATCTACAGTTCATGCTTCCGGTCAGACCTTGTTCACGGGACGGGGCTGGCAACTTCTTCCGGCACAGGTCTGGTTCCGAACTGGCAGACAGCAGCCGTAGCGGCGCAACCGAACCTGCCCCGCGAGACCGGACCGGAGACTGAACACCGGAGCGTTCCAACCGGTCTACGGCCACCATGCGGGAGAAGAGGCTGCGCATGTCGAGCCATGGTATGGTGGCAGCACTGTCAAGTCGCCCGCATCGAGGGATCGCCAGGAATGCCGGACGGAGTAACGCACGCCAGCCAGGAGACGCTGCCAGGACTGCCGCTGGCCGTGGACCTCGATGGCACCTTGCTCGCCGGGGACGTGCTGCACGAACAGTTCCTCAGGCTGCTGTTCCAGCGGCCCCTGCTGTTGCTGAACGTCCTGTTCAGCCTGCGGCAGGGCAAGGCCGCCTTCAAGCGCCGCGTCGTGTCGCTGATGCCGCCGCTGGTGGTGGCGCTGCCATTTCGCAAGCCGTTCCTGGAGTGGCTGCGCGGCCAGAGGCAGGCCGGACGGCCGCTGCATCTGGTCACCGCGTCGGATCAGCATGTCGCGGACGCGGTCGCGGCGCACCTCGGCATCTTCGACAGCGCCACCGGCAGCGACGGCGCCACCAACCTGCGCGGCGTCGCCAAGGGGCTGTCGTTGCGCGCGCGCTTCCCGCACGGCTTCGCCTATGCCGGGGATAGCAGCGCCGACCTCGACGTCTGGGCGATGGCCAGCCAGGTCGTGCTGGTGAACGCCAGCAGCGCCACCGCCGCCAAGGTGCGTGCCAGGGGCTGGCCGGTGCTCGCCGAGTTCGCGCGCATGCCGCCCGGGCCGAAGGACTGGCTCGCCGCGATCCGGCTGCATCAATGGAGCAAGAACGCGCTGCTGCTGCTGCCGCTGCTGCTCGGGCATCGCTTCGGCGATGCGCAGGCGACGCTGCGGGTGCTGGCGGCGATGCTGATCCTCAGCGTTGCGGCGTCGGGGACCTACATCCTCAACGACCTTGCCGACCTGGAAGCCGACCGGTTGCACGCCAGCAAGTGGCGACGGCCGTTCGCGTCGGGGCGGATATCGCCGGTCGCCGGGCTGCTGGTGGCGGTGCTGCTGATCGGCGGCGCGCTGGCGTGTGCCGCCTGGCTTGCCTTGTCCTGCCTGGTACTGGTGGCGATCTACATCGCGATCTCCCTGACCTACTCGCTGCGGCTCAAGAGCGTCCCGTTCCTGGACACCAGCATCATCTCGGCGCTTTTCACCCTGCGGCTGGTCCTCGGCATCGAGATGGCGCGGGTGCTCTACTCGCCGTGGCTGATCTCGTTCGCCGGATTCTTCTTCCTGTCCCTGGCCCTCGCCAAGCGCCATGTCGAGGTGATGCAGGCCGCCGACGGATCCGGCGCCTCGCTGGCGCGTCGCGGCTACCGTCCGGAAGACTGGCCGCTCACGCTGGCGTTCGGGGTCGCCGCCGCCTTCGCCTCGCTGCAGATCATGATCCTGTTCGTGGCCGATGACGCGCGGCCGTCGCTCCTCTACGCGCACCCCTACCGGCTCTACCTGCTGCCGTCCGGGATCGCGCTGTGGCTGATGCGGGTCTGGTTCCTGGCGCATCGAAAGCAGCTGTCGCATGATCCGGTAATCTTCGCGCTGCGTGATCCGGTAAGCTGGTTCCTCGGCGCCTACACGCTCGCGATCGTCCTGGCCGCGCTGTGACATCCCTCCCGGATCGTTTTGCCGAGAAGAAGCCCTCCGCATGAACCGCATCGCCCCCACCGCGCCGGCGGATCCGCTCCGCTCGGCAGGCCCATCCGGCAGCACCGGCTGGAAACAGATGGGCCTGCGCAGCTGGGGACGGTCGCAGGTGGCGGACGCCCTGGTCGCGCGGCCGGAACGGATGCGTGAACTGCACGCCGCCATCGAGGACGGCTCCGCCGCCGGCGCGCGCACCCTGCTGCCGCGCGGCGCCGGACGCAGCTACGGCGACGTCTGCCTGAACGCGGACGGCTCCGTCATCCTCACCGAGCGGCTGAACCGGATCCTGTCGTTCGACGCCGTCAGCGGCCTGCTGGTGGCCGAGCCGGGCGTTACCTTCGCCGACCTGCTGGCGGTATTCCTGCCGCGCGGCTTCCGTGTGCCGGCCTCGCCGGGTACGTCGTTCGTCACCATCGGCGGCGCGGTGGCCAACGATATCCATGGCAAGAACCAGCACGTGGCCGGCTGCTTCGGCGACTGCATCGAATGGCTCGACCTGCTCTGCGCGGACGGCAGCCTGCAGCGCCTCTCGCCGAGCCGGAACACGGCGCTGTTCGACGCCACCATCGGCGGCATCGGCCTGACCGGCATCGTCACAGCGGTCTGCATCCGGCTGGTGCCGGTGCCCTCGCCGGCGCTGCTGGTGCGCCGCCGCCGCGTCGGTGGCCTGGACGAGTTCCTCGAAGGCTTCGAGCAGGCGTCGTCGGTGCCCTATTCGGTGGGCTGGATCGACGTGCTCGCCAGCGGCGCGGCACTCGGACGCGGCATCCTGGAGACGGCGGAACCCGCGCCGCGCGGCGCGGTCGCGCCGGCGCCGCCTCAGGCCAGGCGGATGCCGGCGGACCTCCCAGGCTGGGCGCTCAACGGCGCCTCGGTGCGGGCCTTCAACGCGCTCTACTGGCGTCGCGCGCAACCCGAGGCGCGCGAGGTGGTGTCGAGCTACATCCAGTTTCTCTACCCCCTCGACGCCATCACCGACTGGAACCGGCTCTACGGCCGGCGCGGCTTCCACCAGTTCCAGTGCGTGGTGCCGCGCGAGGACGGGGCCGCCGCCGTCAGGCGGCTGCTGCGCACGGCGTCGGCCGGTGGCGGCGCTTCCTTCCTCGCCGTGCTCAAGGTGATGGGGCGTGGCGGCCGCGGCCTGCTGTCGTTCGCGCAGCCGGGCTACTCGCTGGCGCTGGATTTCGCCGCCGGAGCGCATACCCCGGCGCTGTTCCGGGCGCTGGAGCATATCACCCGGGACGCCGGCGGCCGGATCTACCTCGCCAAGGACAGCATGATGTCGCGCGAGAGCTTCGCCGCCATGTATCCCAACATCGAGGCGTTCCAGCAGATGCGCGAGACGATCGACCCACAGCGGCGCTTCTCCTCCAGCATGTCGCGCCGGCTCGGACTGGGATGAACCCGCGATGAACCAGGCCTTCCTGCGCACCTGGGTGATCCTGGGGCCGAGCTCATCCTCGGCGCGCGCCTTCGCCCACCAGGCGGCCGCCAGCGGGGCGCGTATCATCCTGGCCGGACGCGACGCCGAGGACCTGGAGGCGCAGGCGAACGACCTCGCGTTGCGCTACGGCGTGCCGGCGTCGGCGTGCCGCTTCGATGCGCTCGATCTCGCGTCGCATCCGGATTTTGCGGTCCATTGCGCGGCGCAGTCGGACGGGCAGCTCAACATCTTCGCGGCCATCGGCGTGATGCCGGAGCAGGAGGCGGTGGACCGTGACCGTATCATGCTGCGGCAGACGATCGATACCAACTTCACCGGGCTGGTCTCGGTGCTGGCCGCCTTCGTCCCGGCGCTGGAGTCCCAACGCGGCGGCACGGTGATGGTGATGGGCTCGGTGGCCGGCGACCGCGGGCGTCCGCGCAACTACCTGTACGGCGCCACCAAGGCGGCCCTGCACACCTGGCTGCAGGGCTACGCGGCGCGGCTGTCGCGTTCGGGCGTCCGCGTGGTGTGCATCAGGGCCGGCGTGATCGACACCGCGATGACCTGGGCGCTGCCGGGAATGCCGTTCATGGTCCGGCCCGAGCAGTTCGCGCGATCGGCCTGGAGGCTCGCCGGGCGCGGATCGCAAGCCCCATACGTGCCGCGGATCTGGCGGCTGGTGATGCTGGTGATCCGCAGCGTGCCGACCCCGATCTTCAACAAGATGGATCTCTGATCGGACCGGCCGCCTTCGTCGCGGGTACCACCTGGACGACGGAGCCAGGTGGGCCGCGTTCGCTTCAGGCGGGTGCCGTCAGAAGTGGCGCTCGTAGATGGTCAGCACGTCGCCCGGCTTGACGAAGCTCTGCCGCTTGACCTTGCCCTCGACCGACGTCTTGCCGTCGTTGCGCACGATCGAGGCATAATCCTCCACCGCGCGGTAGGTGAAGCCGCCGGCCACGGTCACCGCGGTCAGTACCGTCATGCCGGGCTGATAGGGATACTGGCCGGGCTTGCTGACCTCGCCGAGCACGAAGATCGGCCGGTAGTTGGTCACCTCGACCGATACCGACGGGTCCTTGAGGATGCTGCGGCTCGTGGTCGCCTCGGCGATCTCGTCGCTGAGCTGGGTGGTGGTCATGCCCGCGGCCTTGACCGGCCCGAGCATGGGCAGGGCGATGTTGCCGGCATCGCTGACGTGGAAGTCTCCGCTCAGGGAGTCCTCGCCGACGGTGATGACGCGGACCTCGTCGCCCGGACCGAGATTATAGGCCGAACTGGCCTCATCGGGCAGAGGCGCCAGGTTCCCTCCTGCGGCGCAGCCGGAAACGCCGAGCAAGGCGGCCAGGGCGAGGGTGGTTCCGGCTAGTTGGGTTCTGCGGCGCACGAGGTTTCCTCACTTCTGGTTCGTTACGGGTCGGGATATAATCGAGTTGACCATGTTCCGCTCGTCCGTGGAAGGCGCAGCTTCCGCTACCCCCACCATGATCGAGCCGGCCATGCCCCCGCTTGTCAATGCGGCGCGGCCCCCTTTGCCGATGTCTTCATGCCATGGCCGGGCAGGGCTGCGAACACCTCTCGCTTGAGCCGGCTTCGCAACGTGCCCCGATGGGCCGCGTCGTTGCGGGCGATGTAGGCCGAGCCGGTGCTCGACATGGTCGAATGCGGGGTCGTGCGGGCCAGCCGCCAGGCCGCCGGAACCGCCTTGAGGGTCTGCGACCAGAGGCCGTTGCGGGCTCCCTTGAGCAGGTAGCCCATGATGCGTGGGGTCAGGGCCGGCCAGCTGCCCCACTTGCGGCCGATATAGAGGCGATTGCGCACGTAGTAGAACCAGCGGTTGCCGGACCAGTTGAAGCGCCGGTCGGGACTGACCTTGTGCCGCACCACGAGGTCGCCGGCATACTGCATCCGCCAGCCTTTCGAGATGGCCTTCAGGCAGAAGTCGAACTCCTCCCAGCAGAAGAAGAGCCTGTCGTCATAACCGCCGCAGCCATCCCACGCGCGCCGGCTGATGGCGTGGCCGGCGCCGACGAAGGTCACCGTCTCGAAGGTGGCTGCCGATCGCGGCAGCAGCGCCGACGTGTAGCCCCAGCTCGACAGGTCGTCCGCGCCGCTGGAGTGGATCACGATACGGAAGCCGATGGCGGCGAGGTCGCTCTCCGCATCGAGCCGGGCGGCGGCACGCGCCACCGTGCGCTCGTTGCCGAACTCCGCGTCGTTGTCGAGGGCGACGATGATGCGTCCATGGCCCAGCGCGGTCGCGCGATTACGGCCGCCGGCCACGCCCCAGTTGCGCTCGGCACGCACCAGGCCGACGCCGGACTGCCCGTCGATCGCGGCGCGCAGGCGGTCGAGGCTCGCCTCGGTGGAACCCTGGTCGAACACCAGCACGTGGCGGCTGATGCCGGTCTGCGCCAGCGCCGAGGCGATGGCCTCCAGGGTCTCGTCCACGCGATCCATCGCCAGGATGATGATGTCGGCATCATAGGCCGTGCCGGGCGGCAGCGATCCGGCAATCAGCGCGCTGTTCATGATGGGCATGCTTCCTATGGCCATCCGGGCAGGAAGCAGGATATACCCGGCCCGGTTGTAATGGAACCGTCCGCAGTGAGATCGGTTGCGACATGAACGAGATGGACGCGATGCTGGTCTCGGTCGTGATCCCCTGTTTCAACGTTCGCTCGTACATCGGGAAGGCGCTGGAGTCGCTGCTGGCCCAGAGCCATGAACGCTGGGAGGCGATCGTCGTCGACGATGGATCGACGGATGGCACCGAGGGCGTAGTCGCCGCCTGCACCGACCCGCGCATACGCCCGGTCCGCCAGGCCAACCAGGGGGTTTCCGCCGCTCGCAACCGGGGCATCGATATCGCGTCCGGCCAGGCGCTGCTGTTTCTCGATGCGGATGACTGGCTTGCGCCGGACGCGCTCGTGCGCATGATCGCCCGGCTGGAAGATCCCTGGCTGGAAGATCCCCGGCTGGAAGATCAGAGCCCGGCGATCGCGGCCTACGGTCCGTTCTGCTTCGTCACCGAGGATGGCAGCCGCACGGTCCGCACCAAGACCGGTCCATTCCCGCAGGGACACATCATCGAGCGGTTGCTGGTGGAGAACTTCTTCGCGAATGGCGGCCACATGCTGATCAGGGCCAGCGCCATCGCGGCGGTCGGCAAGTTCCGTGACGATCTATGCTTCGGCGAGGACTGGGAGTACTGGTGCCGGCTGGCATTGCACGGAACGATCGCGGTCGTTCCAGGCGACGCGCCGCTGCTGTTCGTCCGGCAACGCAGCACCGGTGCCTACCTGCGCATGGCGACCGACCCGGACGCCTTCGGCCCGTGCACGCGGGCGATATTCGAGAACCCCGGGTTGATCCGGCAAGTTGCTCCCGCCCGCCTGGTTCGGTTGCGCGCCGCAACCGAAGCCGAGACCGGCTGGATCGTTGGGCGGGAGTTGCTCCGGCACGGCAGGGCCGCACCCGGCCTTGGCTGGTTGCGTCGCTCGTTCAGACGACGCCCCAGCCCGAAACGCGCGGTCCTGCTTGTGCTTGCCCACCTGCTGCCGGTCATGCCGCTTCGCCTGAACGGACCGTTTCGGCGCTACGGCCTGTCCTAGATCCGACGCCGGATGGTCTCAGTAGGCCACCTTGCTCCTGATCTCGCGCATTACGGTCAGGAACAGGATCTTCAGGTCGAGGAACATCGACCAGTTCTCGATGTAATGAAAATCATGATCGATGCGGGACTGCAGCTGCTCAACGGTGCGGGTCTCGCCACGCCAGCCATTGACCTGTGCCCAGCCGGTGATCCCCGGCTTCACCCGGTGACGAACCGCGTAGTCGGCAACGACATCTTGGAAGTAGCGGTCACCAGCCTTGGTCGCGGGCGCATGCGGCCGCGGCCCGACCAGGGACATGTCGCCACGCAGCACGTTGAACAACTGCGGCAGCTCGTCCAGGCTCAGCTTGCGCAGCCAATGACCTATCCACGTCACGCGCGGATCGTGTCGGGTCGCCTGCGCAATCTCGTGGCTGTCGGGCCGGTTATGATGCATCGAGCGGAATTTGAAGCAGATGAAGGGCTTGTTGTTGAAGCCTACCCGCACCTGCCGGAAGATGATCGGACCCGGTCCGCTCATGCGCACCAGCAGGGCCAGCGTGAGCAGCACCGGTGACAGCATGCCGATCACCAGGAGGCTGCCGATCCGGTCGAACAGCATCTTCTGAACGATCTGCCAGTCATCGAGTGGACGCCGGCGGATCAGCACGACGACGCGGTCGCAGATCTCGGCGAAGATGGGCGAGCCGAGATTGCGGCCGGTGACGTCCGTCATGAGATAGACATCGGCGATCGCGCTGCTCAGCTGCGAGCAGACGTTCTGGACGTGCGTGGCCTCCTGCACCGAGCCGGCCACCACGATGGTGTCGAACGAGTTCTCGCGTCCGTGCTCCAGCAGGTCGGAGACGCATCCGAGCACCGGCACGCCGGCATGCACGGTTTGCGCCGGCACGGTGTCGTCATAGATGCCGACGATGTGCAGGTCCGTGTTCTGGGCCTTGCGGACCCCATCGATGAGGTTGCGGCTCAGTTCGGACACCCCGACCACGGCGACGTTGCGGCGCAGGCGGCCACTCGACGACCAGCGGACCACCAGGAAGGTGCCGACGCCGTGCGACAGGCATAACAGCAGCGCAGTGCAGCCTGCCCAGATCTCCGGGAACGGCTCCTTCGGCAGCGCCATGTTGTTCTCGAGGAACAGGCAGAGGTCGACCGCGGCCATGCCGAGCATGACGGCGAACAGGATGCACAGGAGCTGGATGAAGGGCCGGCGCAACCGGGTTATCTTGTAGGCGCCGCAATAAGTAAGGCTGGTGAGGACCATCCAGTCGCCGACGAACATGGAGAGCAGGTGGGCGCCATAGTGTAGCCGCACGATGCCGATGAAGGCGCACGCGGCGATGCCCGCGAGGAGCAGCACGAGGAAATCAACGATCCGGCCGGCACCGGTGAAAACGGTCAACGAAACTCGCGTCGCCCGCTTGCCACGTCGCCCCGAGTAATTTACCCAGTCCTGTGCCGATGAGGACGTGCCCATAGCTGGCACAACCCCTGCCTTTGCAGTCATCATGTCAGACATTCCCCCGACGCGGTAATAACAGGTCACTCGCAGGCCCCGGAACGTTGCGCACACGACGGGACGCGCTCCGGCTGATCGCCGAAACCCTCCCGAATGTTGTCAACGCTCCAACCCTCAAACATTCTGTTCATTTTTAGACGCCATTGCCACACACAAATTCGTATTAACGCATCTTTAACGTCCCAGGCGGTTCTAAAACGGCTTCCGACCAAGGCCAGACGTCCGGTATGGCAACGCCGCCACAGTAATTAAGCTTCCGTCAGATCCAATGTTACAAATTTATACGGCCGAAGTCAGAAGTCCGCGGTCGTTGGTTTAGTTTCATTCTCGATTATAAGTGTCTTTTCGTTAGCAACTTCCTACCAGCGCCGGTTTTTTCAAAGCCGAGGTTCGACCGCCGGGCGCCGCATGCCGCGGAGTTGCGGTTCATCCCCTACAGCCGTAGCTTATGGCGACGGGTCTCAAATTTCAGAGGAGCCTGGATATTCACGTCGATCAACAGGACCGGCCGCCAGATCTCTTCGGCCAGCCGACGATGCCCAACATCCTCCTCGCGGGGACGCAGCTTCTGGCGGTCGAGTTCCTGGAGCGCTGCTTGCGGGACATGGAGCCGCTGGCGGCGCTTACCGGAGGTGCGGGCACTGGCAAGACGCTCGGACTGAATACGGCGCTCACCCGTCGGGAGAGTGCCGGTGACCGCGTGATCCGCGTCAACAACTTCGTCGCCGGTCCGTTGAGCCTGCATCGCGTGCTGGCCGCATCGCTCGGCGTCGCGGACGCGGGCGAGCTTTCCGCCGAGGAACTCGAACCGGTGCTGCGCAAGGCGCTGGCCGAGATCGGTCAGGCCGAGCCGCCGGTACTGGCGGTGGACGATGCACAGTCGCTGCTGCCCGAGACGCTTCGCTATCTCTGCCTGCTCGCTGGCCTGCGCGAAGCGGGGCGACCGCTGTTCCGTATCCTGCTGGTCGGCCGGCCCGGCTTCACGGCGCGCCAGCCGATGCCGCTGCACTTCAACCTGGAGCCGATGCAGCCGAACGCGACTCGCGAGATAGTGCAGCATGGCTTGGCCGCCGCCGGCGTGATGGCGACCGAGGAGAAGATCCAGGACATCGTGCAGGCCGCCCAGGGCAACCTGCGCACACTGGTTTCGCTGCTGCAGGCCAGCGTCGAGGAAGCCCGCACCAGGGGGCGCGGGCGCATGACCGCCACCGGCCCGCAGGTGAAGGGAACGATGCGCCGGAAGTCGCGTCCGGAGCGACGGCGTTCGTTCGGCGCCTGGCTCGTGGTGCCGGCGCTTCTGGTGGTGGGCGCGGCTGGCGCCGCCATCGTCTTCCATGACGGAACGCCGGACCGGCACGACGACAAGCCGATACAGGCATCGCCCATCCCACCGCCTGCAGCCCCGCCCGTGACCAAGTCCACCGATATGCCTGCCGGCCGTGCCGACCAGCCCGTCGCCAGCGTGCCTCCACCGCCATCGTCGATCTCGCCGCCGACTCCGCTTCCAGCCCCGCCGCAGTCCCGAGCGGCCTCCGGCGACGCAGACCATGGCGTGGGTCAGGGCGTGGCGGCGCCGGCATCGACCGAGCCGCCGGCACCTGTTCCGGCACCGCCTCATCCCGCCACTCCGCCCGCACCGGCCGCCGCCCCGGCCCCCGTTGCGGCGATGCCGGTCCCGCCATCCGCCACCATCGTCCCGGCTCCGCAGCCACAGCCGCAACCGCAGGCATCGGCGGTTCCGCAGCCGCAGGCTGTCGATCGCACGCCGGCACCGCCTGTCGCGCCGACGCAACAGGCGGCGCGCTTCCGGGTCTATAATATCGGCGCCTGCCATCGCGGCGTCTGTCCGCGCTGGTCCGTGACCAACCTCGACCAGCGATCACGCTTCGTCGCGGCGTTCGATCTCTCGGCGTTGCATCTGGACCGCGAGACCATGCGACGGGTGCGCGAAGGTACGCTCGACCTGATCGTCAGCGGCTCGGTGCGAGGCGGTCCCGATGGCCGCATCCTCGTCGCCGACACGCTGCAGACCGTCATCCCCCATCATGGGCTGTTGCGCCCGTCATCGTCCGAGCCTGCCGACCTCGCGGCACCGCCGCAAACGCAGTCGCCGCCGCCTGGCTTCCTGGCCCTGCCGGTCGGCAGCGCCTCGGCGGAACCAGCACCGCTTGCACCGCAGCAGTGACTTCCTACCCGGGGCGGCCGGACAAGGCGGCCAGTACCGGTGAGCCGCCAACCGGTGAGCCGCCAGGGCGATCAGGACCGGCCGGCCGCCAGTTCGAAGGGTCAGGTGATCCGCAGGATGGCTCCGCCCGGGTCGATCGGGGCCATCGCCGCGGCCAGTTCAGGTTGCTCGCGCAGCCCGTCGATGATGCCAGCCATCACGCGGGTCTTGTAGCGGATCCTCAGCCGTAATGCGCTCGGCGGCAGCAGTTGCGTCAGCCACGCGGCGGCGCCGTAGGCAAGCCTGCGCAGGCGCAGCCTGACGGGTAGTCGAGTGGAAGCGTCACCTCGCCCGATGCGGCGCGTAACGTAGCGTGCACCTTCCCCGATGCCGTAACGATAGGCGCGCTTGAGGATCCAGGACTCGTCGAGCTGCTCAGAGCGAATGATGTGCTTGACCACGGCCTCCGGCGCGAACCAGCCGGCGAAACCGGCCGCCTCGGCACGGCGCAGGAACTCGGTCTCGCCGCCCATCGCATACATGCGCCGGCTCTGGTCCGGGCCGACCGTCTCGGAAAATCGGTACCCGGCGCGGAAGACACCCCTGCGAACCGCCATGTTCGGCCCGAAGATGGCCTCGCAACTGCACGGTCCGGCGCGCCGCTTCTGCTGGGCGTAGAGCACGCTGAACGGGACCGCCCACTCGGTGAGCCACGCCGGCCTCGGCCGGCTCCATTGCGGCAGCACGGTGCCGCCGAACAGCGAGGCCTCCGGATGGTCGAGTGCAGCCTGTTGCAGGCGCAGCAGCCAGTCCGGGTTCGGCAACACGTCGTCGTCGGTCAGGATGATCAGGTTGCCTTCGAGATGCGGCAGGGCGGTATTGAGCGCGCGGTTCTTGCCGGTGTCGGGTTCGGACAGCGCCGTCAGCGGCAGTCGCCGCGCGTATGTGCCGAGCAGCCGGGCGGTGCCGTCATCGCTGCCATTATCGACGACGATCAGCTTCCAGCCATCCGCGGGCGCCATGAGCCTGACGAAGCACTCGAGTACGGCAACAAGGCCGGCGGCACGGTTGCGGGTAGCGAACACCACGGTGATCGCGGGTGCGGCATCATGCCGGGGTGCTACGGACCCCAAGGCGGCAGGCTCGACGGCGGATGAAGACGCCGGCAACTCGCCCAGGTTCGGGTTCAGCATGACCCGCGCTTCTTGCGCCGCAGCAGCACGGCCCGCTTGCCGGCGCCGCAGTACAGCACCTCCCTGGTGAAGCCGCACGCGTAGGCATGGCGCCAGCGCAACGAGATCAGGCGGGTGCTGTCGCTGGACACGACCCAGGTGGAAGGCAGGGTGAGGGCCTCGACGATCAGCCGGCGCAGCAGCTCCTTGCGGACCAGGGCGTCCTGTCCGAGCATGCGTCGCGTGCGCACGGTCGAGGCGCCCTGCCAGTACAGCCGGGACAGCAGCCACTCCGGCGTGAAGCGCTTGGCCTGGATCGAGTGCAGGACCACCACGCGCGAGTCGTAGATCGCGGAGAAGCCGGCATTCTGCAGCCGCCAGGCGAGCTGCACTTCCTCGTCGGATTGCAGCACCAGGCCGAAGCGACCCAGCGCCTCCGCGAAGCCGCCCTGCTGCAGCATCACGTCGCGGCGCAGGACCATGTTGACGCCATACGGCTCCAGCTTGGCAGGCACCGCCTTGGTGCGATACTCGCCGGCGCCGTCATGCTCGATGATCGACAGCACGCCGCGCAGCGACGACGGCCACCAGTCCGGCAGCATGCTCTCCCATACCGGCAGCACCTTCCCGCCGAGCACGACCGGCTGGCAATCATGCTCGGCGAGAACCTGCTGGATCTGCTCGATCCAGTCCGGCATCGCCATCGCGTCGTCGTCGATATAGGCGACATAGTCGCTGGAGGCGGCGCGGGCGCCCTCGTTGCGGGCCAGGCTGACGCCAGGGACATCGAGCCGCACGAGGCGCGCATTCGGGGTCTCGTCGGCGATTCGCTTCATCTCGGCGGCGACCGGGGCCGGCGAACCGCTATCGACCAGGACGATCTCGAAGCCGTCCTGGCCTACCGTCTGCGTTGCGAGCGACGCCATGCAGGCCTGCACGTAATGCAGGCGATCGTGGCTGCAGACTATGACGGATATGCTCGGCAGGGCTTCAGGCACGGGTCGCGCAGCCGAAATGCCGGGGATCGCGCCCGCCTCGATCGTCGCCCGCATGCCCGACACTACCCATTCCTTTCATCGCGCTACGTCTCGGGCATTCCTGAATCCCGGCGCGACGGCGCCGGCATGACGTATTGATCAACCACAACGCGCCAGCCAACAATAAGGCTGGCTGTATCGTGACAGACCGGCGTTGATTTACCCGAGCCTGAGCGGACCTGAAAAGTTCAACCGTAGATTGTCGAAGAGCGATGGCGTGAAGTAGAGGGTCATACCCCAGGCGGGCTCGTCAGCAAAGGATTTCATTGCGCTAAAACAACACACTGGCACGCGCGGATGAGCCGCCTGGCGAGCATTCGCCTTCGCACGGCCCGCGTGCGTCCATCTCATCAGGCAACCGCCAGCGCAGAAGCGGCGAGCGATTTCAGGAGCATGACATGGTGGAACTGGCAGATATCGGCGTGACCGGACTTGCGACGATGGGCATGAACCTGGCGCGCAACGCGGCCCACAAGGGCTTCCGGGTCGCGGTGCATAACCGCTCCAACGAGAAGACTCGGCATCTGCTGGACGAGCATGGCGACGAGGGCACCTTCGTCGCCTCCGAGGACATCCCCGATTTCGTCGCCAGCCTCGCGAAGCCCCGCGTGGTCCTGATCATGGTCAAGGCCGGCAAGCCCGTCGACGACGTGATCGAAGAGCTGCTCGCTCACATGGAGCCGAACGACATCATCGTCGATGGTGGCAACTCCCTGTTCGAGGATACACGCCGGCGCGAGAAGACGGTGTCGGCCAAGGGCCTGCACTTCGTCGGCATGGGGGTGTCCGGCGGCGAGGAGGGTGCGCTGGAAGGGCCGAGCATGATGCCGGGCGGCACCAGGGAGGCCTGGGAGCGCATCGCCCCGATCGTCACCCGGATGGCGGTCAGCGTGGACGGCACGCCATGTTGCGCGCTGATGGGGCCGGACGGCGCCGGCCACTACGTCAAGATGGTGCATAACGGCATCGAGTATGCCGACATGCAGCTTATCACAGAGGCCTACGACCTGCTGCGAACGGTCTATGGCCGCAGCGCCGCCGAGATCGGCGAGATCTTCGCCGGCTGGAAGACAGGCGACCTGGACTCCTACCTGATCGAGATCACCGCCAGCGTGCTGCGCAAGCAGGACCCCTCGACCGGGGCGGCCCTCGTCGACATGATTCGCGACGAGGCGGAGCAGAAGGGCACCGGCCGCTGGACCGCACAGTCTGCGCTCGAACTGGGCGTGCCGATCACGGCGATCACCGAGGCGGTTTTCGCGCGCGCCCTGTCCGGACGGCCGGGTCAGCGCCGCGCGGCGGAAGCAGCGCTGGGCGGCTTGCGGGGCGGCCTGGGCGACGGCGCCCGCACCGCCGGCCAGGCGGAGATCGACAAGATCCGCGACGCCCTCTACGCCTCGAAGATCATCGCGTATGCGCAAGGCTTCGAGCAGCTCACCGTCGCCTCGAAGCAGTATGGCTGGAACCTCGACCTCGGCCTGATCGCCACCATCTGGCGCGGCGGCTGCATCATCCGGGCGGCCTTCCTCGATCGCATCCGCGAGGGCTACGCCTCGCATCCGGATGCCCAGAGCCTGCTCCTGCAACCGTATTTCGGCGACACGGTGCTTAAGGCCGAGCAGGCCTGGCGTGACGTGGTGGTGTTGGCGGTGCAGAGCGGGGTGGCGGTGCCGGCATTCGCCTCCTCGCTCGCCTACTATGATGGACTGCGCCGGGCGCGGGGTCCGGCCAACCTGCTGCAGGGCCTGCGCGACTATTTCGGGGCGCACACCTACCGGCGCACGGATCGGGAAGGCAGCTTCCATATCCGCTGGTCGCAGGATGGCACCGAGATACCCGGCTGACGGACCCCGGGCTGGCGGACCCCGGGTTGACGGACCCATGTCCGGAGCGGCTTGCCCATGCGCACCAGGGGCACGCCGTCTCCGGCCGTGAACGCATCCAGCACGACATAGCCGCAGGCGCGGTAGAGCGGCTCGCCCGACAGGGTGGCGGCGAGTTCGGCGCGGGTGAAGGCCGCCTGCATGGCATCCCTCTCGCACAACGACAGGACCAGCCGCCCGACGCCCTGCCGCGCGTGGGCGGGATCGGTATACATGGCGCGGATGCGGGCGGCATCCGTCCCGGGTGTCAGCCAGCGTGGGTCGCGGCCGCCGGCGTGGTCGCCGCCGAACAGGGTGGCGCGCCGGCTCCAGCCGCCGCAGCCGGCGATGGTCCCCGCGCGTTCCACGACGGAGTAGGTGCGGTCGCGGACGAGCTGGCGGTCGACGCGCATGACCGCCCAGCTGGCCTCGATCTGCCGCAAGTCCAGGAACCCGCGCTGCAGCACCGCGATCGCGCGTTCCATGAGGGCGGACAGGACCGGGAGGTCGTCGTCCGTGGCGTGCCTGCTCCGAAGCTGGTCTGGACACATGTTCCCGGCTCGCCTGCAGCCACGAGTGCCGGACACGCCCGCGCCCGGGGAGTATGCCCGCCGATGCCCGTCGTCGGAAGGCGTCGACCGGCGGGCGTCCATAGGCCCGGAGACGTCGCCGCAAAAAGCTGGGTTTCGCTTCCGCCGTCTGCCTGTTGCGTGAACGATTTCATCACTTTATGCGGACCGGGTCGGAGGCGATTGATGATCGCGCCTTGCTTGACACGTCATTGCGCCGCCGGTAGCTACCCCGGTGCGCCCGCAAGAGGCGTGGGAACGACAAGTGGTTCAGGAAACAGGGAGAGAACGGACGGACCCGGATGGATCGCCCAACACAGGCGGCTCCTTCGACCAGCGGCTGAGCGAAGCCAGGAGCAGGCACGGCCTGGATCCTGATCCCGCTTCCGTGAATAGGGCGTTGGACCGGAGTTCCCTCGGGCTGGTCATGCGGGTCGGTGTCGAACTGGTCGCAGCACTGGTAGTGGGTCTGGCGATCGGCTGGGCACTGGACAGCTGGCTGCGAACGCGGCCTCTGTTTCTTATCCTGTTCGTTTTCCTGGGCGGAGCCGCGGGGATCGTCAATGTCTGGCGATTGGTGGCGCCGGCCTCCGGGGCTAAGAGGCCGCCTCCGGGCTAGGCCGATGCTATGGGTCCTGCGCCAGGGGCCCGGTTGGGGGGGAAGACGAAGTTGGCCGCCGAACAGAAATCGATCGACGCGCTGGGGCAGTTCAAGCTGCATCCGGTGCTCGGCACGTTGGGCGAGCAGCTGCATGTCAGCCAGTCCGTCCTCTTCATGCTGCTCAGCGCCGTGCTGATCCTGCTGTTCCTGTATGTCGGCATGCGTCCCCGGGCGATTGTGCCCGGGCGCCTGCAGTCGGCCGCCGAATTCGCCTACGAATTCATCTACAACATGGCCTCCGACCAGATCGGCCCCCAGGGCAGGCGCTTCTTCCCGTTCGTCTTCACCCTGTTCAGCTTCATCCTGGTCGGCAACTATATCGGCCTGTTCCCTGGCGCCTTCACCTATACAAGCCACATCGCGGTCACCGCGGCGCTGGCGATCATGGTCTTCGTGCTGGCGGTGATCGTGTCCCTGACCAGCCAGGGGCTGAAATTCTTCACGCACTTCATGCCCGAGGGGGCGCCGATCGCGTTGGCTCCGTTGCTGGTGCCGATCGAGATCCTGACCTTCCTGTCGCGTCCGGTCAGCCTGTCGATCCGTCTGTTCGCCAACATGGTCGCCGGCCACGTCATGTTCGACATGTTCGCGGCCTTCACCATCATGCTCGGCGGCCTGCACCTGATCGGGCCGGTGCTGGGGGTGGCGCCGCTGATCGTCAACATGGCGCTGATGGCGCTCGAACTGCTGGTCGGCGCCCTGCAGGCCTACGTGTTCGCCATCCTCACCTGCATCTACCTGCGCGAAGCCGTCGCGCACTGAGCATCGCTCCCGCCCGGCCCGTTCTACCCAGCACCCACCCTACCCAGCACCCACCCTACCCAGCACAAGGATAAGCTTCATGGATCTCGCAGCCGCCAAGGACCTCGGCGCCGGTCTTGCCGTCATCGCGCTCGCGGGCGTCGGCGTTGGCATCGGCAACATCTTCGCCGCCCTGGTGACCTCGATCGCGCGCAACCCCGCAGCCCGTCCGGCCGTGTTCGGCATCGGCATCCTCGGCTTCGCGTTGACCGAGGCGGTCGCGCTCTACGCGCTGCTGATCGCGTTCCTCATCCTGTTCGCCTGATCCAGGGGCGGGAAGGATGCCTCGGATCCGGACGGCCAGCCCGACGAAGCCGCTGCTTCCGCACGTTTGCGTGGCCGCGTGCCTGGCCACCTGTCTGGCCGCCTGTCTTCTGGCGTTGTCGGCACCGCGGGCGATGGCCGCCGGCATGCCGCAGCTCGATTTCGCGAACCCGCTGACCGAGTGGCAGGTCATCTGGGGCGCGCTCATCTTCATCCTGCTCTACCTGATGCTGAGCCGGTCCGCGCTGCCGCGCGTGGCATCCGTGCTCGAGCACCGCCGGAGCCGTATTGACGGCGACCTGGAGGCGGCTCGCGAGGCCAAGTCGGAGGCGGACCGCGCGGTCGAGATGCTGCGCCAGGAACGTCGGGACGCGGCGGCGAGGGCGCAGGCCAACCTGGATCGCGTGGTGGCCGAGGCGCGTGAGCAGGCCCTGGTGCGCACCCGGGAGATGAATGCCCGCCTGGAGACGGAGCTTGCCGCCGCCGAGGCGCAGATCGGCGCCGAGCGCCAGCGCGCGATGGGCTCGCTGCGCACGATCGCCGCCGATACGGCGCAGCTCCTGGTCGAGCGCGTGACCGGGCAGCCGGCCGATCGCCGCCTCGTCGAGAGCCACGTGGCGGGCAGCCTGTCCGGTGGCGCCGGACCTAGTCGTACCTCTCTCTAGGTAATATTGGCCCGCCCTGGGTAAACAGGCCGAGCCACGCGGGGATCGATCGCGCCGGCGGAGGATCGATATGGATTTTCAGAGCCTGCTGCACGAGCCGCTGTTCTGGTACAGCGTCGCCTTCGTGCTGTTCTTCGTGCTGCTGGGCCGGAGAATCTTCAAGCCGCTGACGGCAATGCTGGATGGCCGCGCGATCCGGATCCGCCAGGACCTCGACGAGGCCGCCCGCCTGAAGCGCGAGGCCGAGCAGATGCTGGCTGAGGCCCGGCGCGAGCGCGAGGCCGCCCTGGTCGAGGCCAGGCAGATGGTCGAGCGTTCCAGGCAGGAGGCGGAGCGGATCACCGAGGCGGCGAAACGCGAGGCGGATGCCAGCGCGGAGCGTCGCGAGCGCATGGCGCAGGATCGCATCCACGCCGCCGAGCGCGCCGCGGTCACCGAGGTTCGCGGCCGTGCCGCCGAGATCGCCAGCCAGGCCGCGCACGCGGTGGTGGCCTCGATGCTGACTCCCGAGGCCGATGCGGCGCTGATCGATCGCGCCATCGCCGGTCTGCCGGCCTCGCTGGCGTCGCTGGCGTCTCGCACCGCCGCGTGAAGCCCGGATCATGAGGCCCGGATTATGAGGTGGGGACCGTGACCGTGCCCGGGTTGCGTGTTTCCGTCGTCGCGGCGGTGCTGAACGAGGCCGAGAACATCCGCCCGGTAATCGCCGAGATCGCCCGGGCCCTGGATCGGCTGCGTCCGTTCGAGGTCATCTTCGTGGATGACGGCAGCACCGACGCCACCCTGTCCGAGCTGCTCGATTGCCGGGCGCTGCTGCCAGAGCTGCGTGTCCTCAGCCATGACCGGCGTTGCGGTAAGTCGGCGGCGCTGCATACCGGCATCGAGGTGGCGCGGGCGCCCTGGATCGCCACCATCGACGGGGACGGCCAGGACGATCCGACCGAGATCCCGGCGATGCTCGCCTTGGCGGAGGGCGCCAACGGTGCGGCACCCCTGGTCGTCGGCGTGCGGCTGAAGCGGCACGACAACCTCTCCCGCCGGTTCGCTACCCGGTTTGCCAACGGGCTCCGCGAGCGCCTGCTGCGGGATGGCTGTCCGGACACCGGGGCGCCGATGAAGCTGTTCTCGCGCGAGGCGTTCCTGCGCCTGCCGCAGTTCGAGGGGCTGCACCGCTTCCTGCCGGCGCTGCTCGGCAGCTATGGCCACCCGCTGTTGTGCATCCCGGTGCGCCACCGCGCACGCCTCCACGGCAGCTCGAAATACACCAACTGGAACCGGGCACTGGTCGGCCTGCGCGACATGGTCGGCGTGATGTGGCTGCAGAAGCGCACGATCCGCCCGGCACGCGTGACCGAGGTCTGACCCTCCGGACCTTGAGCGGCGCCGGTCCCGCACGCTAAGCCCCCCGGCATGAATCGTCTCACCACGCGCCACTATGCCGGCCTGGCCGCCTTTGCCCTGGCCATCTTCCTGCCGGGACGCGCCTCGCTGCCGCCGCTGGATCGCGACGAGCCGCGCTACATGGAAGCCGCGGCGCAGATGCTGCAGACCGGCAACTATATCGACGTGCGGTTCCAGGACCAGCCGCGCTACCTGCAGCCGGCCGGCATCTACTGGCTTGAGGCGGCGAGCGTCGCCGCCACCGGGACGCTGCGCGACCGGCAGGTATGGGGCTGGCGCATCCCCTCGCTGATCGCGGCGGTCTGCTCGGTGCTGCTCACCGCCGCGATCGGCGCCACCCTGTTCGGCGCGGAGACCGGCCTGTTCGCAGCCCTCCTGCTCGCGCTGTCGGTGCTGATGACCGCGGAGGCGCGGATGGCCACCATCGACAGTTGCCTGCTCACGACCGTGCTGCTCGCCGAGTTCGCACTGCTGCGCGTCTGGCGGGCTCGCGACGACGCCGGCCGCGGCCGGATCGCACCGGCGCTGCTGTACTGGGCGGCGCTGGGGGCCGGACTGATGCTGAAGGGCCCGGTGGTGCTGATCCCGGGCTTCGGCACGCCGATCGCCCTCGCCCTGGTCGAACGCAACCTGCGCTGGTGGAAGCGGCTGCATCCGGGCTGGGGCGTGCCGCTGATGCTGGCGATCGTGCTGCCCTGGTGCGTGGCGATCTGGCTGGTCAGCCATGGCACCTTCTTCTCCAAGGCGGTGGGCAACAACTTCATCGGCAAGATTGCCTCTGGACAGCAGGCGCACGGCCTGCCGCCGGGCTATCACCTGCTGGTGTTCAGCCTGGCCTTCTGGCCCGGCTCGCTGTTCGCGGTCGCCGCGGTCCCGTTCGTCTGGCTGCGCCGATACCTGCCCGAGGTGCGCTTCCTGCTGTGCTGGATCATCCCGCACTGGCTGGTGTTCGAGCTGATCGCGACCAAGCTGCCGCACTACGTGCTGCCGATCTATCCGGCGATCGCAATCCTGGCGGCCGCCGCGGTGGCCGCGCCGGAAGGCTGGCAGTGGCCCTGGCGGACCGTGGGGCGGGTGCTGCTCGGGCTCTACGGTGCGGTCTGGCTGCTACTCGGGCTGGCGGTGGCCGTCGCCGGCCCGTTGCTGCTCTGGCGCCTGCAGCACGCGATCTCGATCCCGGCGATGTTCGCCTCCGGGCTGGCCCTGGTGCTGGTGCCGGGAGCGGCGCTGCTGATGGGCCTGGGCGAGCCGAAGCGTGCCGCGGCGTTCGCAGCGGCGGCGGCGCTGCTCACCTACGCCAGCCTGTTCTGGGTGGTGCTGCCGGCGCTGCGCACGATATGGCTCAGCCCACGCATCGCCGCGATGGTGGCGCAGGTGAAGCCGTGCCAGGACAGCGTGCTCGCCTCCGCCTCGTTCAGCGAGCCGAGCCTGGTTTTCCTGGTCGGGCGCGACACCCGCCTGGTCGGCGCCGCGGCGGCGGCCGACCTGCTGGCGCAGGACAGGCGCTGCGCCATGGCCCTGGTCGGCCTACGCGACGAGGCCGCCTTCCGCGCCCGCCTCGCGGCGGACGGGATCGGCGTGCGTCAGCTCGGCCGGGTAGGCGGGATCAACTACTCGACCGGCAAGCGGCTCGACCTGGGCCTGTTCAAGGCCGGCTAGTACCCCGAGTCATTCACAACGTCGGGTAGAGACGCTTCAGTTTGACGCGGGCGTCGGCGGTGGTGAACTGCCAGTCGGCCTTGGCGTGCTTCTT
>JAABUX010001198.1_pt1 | contig 40312 bp, 34 predicted proteins | sample 5561851 | NCBI WGS metagenome assembly JAABUX01 (sample SAMN10711883, study PRJNA513361) | rock metagenome | isolation source: Antarctica rocks | place: Antarctica: Victoria Land, Richard Nunatak red sandstone | collected 2016-01-03 | reverse complement strand
GTGCCGCGCGGGGTCAAGCGCAAGATGAGCGGCTACCCATTGCGTCCGCGCACGCCACAGCCGACCACGCGCATCGACTTTAACGCCGCCATTCGGATTGCAAAGTGAACAGTGTTGGGGCTAGGCCCTGCGCAGCACCTCCAGCGGCACCGGGGCGGCATGGGGCCGCGTCGCCAGCATGCCATCGATCAGCGCCAGCGCCTCCGCCCGCCCGCTGTTGGCCGCCTGCTCGAACGGCGTCCAGGTCTGCGTGAAGTCGAGCGCGGCGAACACCTCGCGGTAGCGGCGCAGCTCGTTCGGGGTCAGCGGGATGCCGCGCACGAACGCCTTGTGGGCGGAGATGGTCAGCGCCCGGCGCGGGTCGGCCGGGTCCAGCTCGAACTTCAGCGCATCGCCGCAGAACAGGATGCGCCGCGTGCGGTCGAACAGCACCGTGTGCCCAGCGAAGTGCCCCGCTGTCAGGTGCAGCTCCAGTCCCGGCAGCGGCTCCAGCATGTCGTCGAACGGCCAGCTCACCTGCAGCGCGCCAGACCACTCGAGGTCCCCTGGGTGCAACGCCAGCTCGGGGTCGAAGCGGTCCTGCAACTGCCACAGCGCACCGTAGGCATGGGGATGGGATGCCGCCAGAACCTGCATCCCGCCCAGCGACGCTATATGATCCAGCGCGGCATCGCTGAACACCGGGCAGCCCTCGAAGCCCATGTTCCCTGCGGGCGTCTGGATCAGGTAGGCGCTGGGACCGATGCCGCTGACGGGTTCGTTCCAGAAGCGCCATATGCCCGGCTCCAACTCGGCCCAGTGGCAGGGGAAGCGAGCTTGCGCCTCCTCCCGCGTCCAGAACTGCCAGCCGTGCTGCGGCACGACGTGCCGGGCATCCAGGCACATAGGGCAGGCTGGCGGGGCCGCAAAGTGCCGCTGCCAATAGCCGCAGTTGTCGCACACGAATGACGGCAGACGCAGCGCGCCGGCGAAGGGAAGGTAACCTGGGCTCATACCTTTGGTGTCGCCCGCACACGACCAGGACGCAAGGACGCCCTAGGGACGCGAGGGCGCCTCAGGGACGCCGGGATGCCCTAACGCAGGCCGTCCGCCTTCGCGCCCCGGTGGACATAGTCCTTCAAGCTATCGACCTCTTGCGCCTGGAACTGAATGTGCGCCCGCACCGCATCGCGTATGCTGATGATGCCGACCAGCAATCCGTCCTCCACGACGGGCAAGTGGCGGAAGTAGCCGGTGTCCATTATCTCCATCGCCTGGTCCACCGTGGTGCGCAGCGTTGCGGTGACCACGTCGCGCGTCATGATGTCAGCCGCCGTCAACCGTAAGGCCGCTTCACCTTGGGTAGCCAAGGCTTTCACCACGTCACGCTCGCTGACGATGCCGCCCAAGCGATTGGCCTCCGCCAGCACCACCACTGCACCGATCCGGCGGGAGGTGATGATTGCAGCGATTTCCTGCACGGTGGCCGACGGTACGACAGTGACCACCTCGGCTCCCTTTTGCCTCAACACGGCTGCGACGGTCATGACCTATTTTCCCCGGACGTTGTTAATGATGACGTGGCGTGGGACCGCTATAGGTCCAGATGGGAAACAGGCGTGCCGATGACGAAAACGGGACCGAGTTGGGGAACGGCTTCGGCTAGCGGGGCCTAGCGCACTGGCACCGGGCTTGCTGGGTTGGTCGGTGGGTCGACAGCCTCGTCATGCAGAAGCTTCTTGTCCAGTTGCTGAACCGACCGTGCATCCGTTCCGCCTGCTGGCGCCGCCGGGTTGAGGCCGGCGTTCTCATCGCCTTTAGACACTTCGGCCGGAGTCGGCTGATGGTTCTTGCTGTCGTATTCGTTTGCAATCCGGGCTGGCTGCGCAAGAACAGGCGAGACGAGGGCGGGCAACGCCACAAGCAGCCCCAGCGCCGACGCCCTCACCGGGGCGCAACGCGAGTTGTAACGCCGACGTCTGGGTCATTGCCCAGCGCACGCATACCGCCGCCGTCGCTGGATGTGATGCCGCTGTCGAGCCGCGGCGAAGCAATCGAGTTGGGCTTGACATCTGCGCACGCTGCAAGGCCGAGGGCGAGGAGAACGGGAAGGATGCGATACATGGTTATTCCTCCGAGGCAGAAGACTGAGCAGGCACGAAGCAAGAGACCAAGCAGACGCTACCCATAGCCAGCCGAAAGCTGCGGCACATCGGCTTGTCACCACTGAACTGAACTGTCAGCGCAGTCCGGCAGGTTGCAGTTCCCTCAAGCGACGCAATCTCAGCATTGTGAGCAGTCTTCTCGCCGCCGACTGCGACACGCAGGCTACATCCTCCGTGATCCGGCATAGGGTGCGCCACCGCACTGTTACCTCATGCGCCCGCGCGCTGGCACCTTCCGCCGGCTGCCGTCACGTCCTCCAGATCAAGGACTCCTCATGCTCGACGCCATGTCCCCCGATCCGTTGCCGTTGCACCTGCACGTGAACGGCCACGACCACCCGCTCGCGCTGGACCCGCGCACCACCCTACTGGACGCGTTGCGCGAGCACCTGGGCCTGACCGGCACCAAGGTTGGCTGCAACCACGGCACCTGCGGCGCCTGCACCGTCCATATCGACGGCCGGCGGCAACTGGCCTGCCTGGTGCTCGCCGCCGCCGCGGTCGGGCGCGAAATCCGTACCATCGAGGGCCTGGCCGGCGAGGACGGCGCGCTGCACCCGATGCAGGCAGCGTTCGTCGCGCACGACGCGATGCAGTGCGGCTACTGCACGCCAGGCCAAATCATGTCGGCGGTGTCCTGCATCGAGGAGGGCCACGCCCGCAGCGATGCCGAGATCCGCGAATACATGAGCGGCAACCTTTGCCGCTGCGGCGCCTATCCCAACATCGTTGCCGCCGTGCGCGATGTGGCCCAGCAGGGCGCCTGAGCCATGCAGCCCTTCACCTACAACCGCGCCGCCACATTGGACGAAGCGTTCTACCTGGCGGGACAGCCCGGCGCCGCGCTGCTGGCCGGCGGCACCACGATGGTCGATATGATGCGCGGCGACTTGATGGCGCCGGCCAGTATCGTCGATATCGGCCACCTGCAGGAACTGGCCACTTTCGACACCTCCGGCCCGGTGCTGCGCTTCGGCGCGCTGGCCCGCATGGCCGATGTGGCGGAGGACGCCACCCTGCTGCGCGACTACCCCGCCCTTGCCGAAAGCCTGCAGCTCGCGGCGTCGCAGCAGTTGCGCAACGCTGCAACGGTCGGCGGTAACCTGCTGCAGCGCACCCGCTGCGTGTACTTCCGCGACGCCGTATCCGCCTGCAACAAGCGTGCGCCCGGCAGCGGATGTGCTGCGCTGGACGGCGTGACGCGCGAGATGGCACTGTTCGGGACCAGCGAGCGCTGCATCGCCACCTACCCCGGCGACTGGGGCTACACCCTGGCGGCATTCGACACCTCCATCGAGGTGCGGTCCGCCAGCGGTACCCGCATCATCCCGTATCCCGAGCTGCACGTCGCCTACGGGGACGACCCGGCTGCTGAAACCACCCTGCGCCCCGGCGAGATTATCACCGCGATCCTGGTGGAGGCGACTTCCCGCGGACGGCATTCCACCTACATCAAAGTACGGGATCGGCAAAGCTATGCCTATGCCGTGGTGTCCGCCGCCGTCGCGCTGCAGATGGAGGGCGGCATCGTCAGGGAGGCCCGCGTGGCGCTCGGCGGCGTGGCCACCAAGCCCTGGCGGTCCCAAGAGGCAGAGGCGGCGCTGGCCGGCGTCACCCTGGACGAGAGCACGGCGCTCGCTGCCGGCCATGCCGCTTTTGCCGGCGCCAAGCCGCTGGCGGAGAACGGCTTTAAGATTGAACTCGGCGCCCGCGCCGTCGCACGTGCGGCGCTGGTCGCCAGCAAGAGGAACTAGACCCATGGATGGAAGCATCGGCTCCCCCACCGTCCGCCGCGACGGCCCCGCCAAATCCACCGGCGCCGCGATGTATGCCGCCGATTACGGCCGTACCGGCACCGCCTATGCGGCGCTGACGCTCAGCACCGTGGCGCGCGGGCGCATCACCCGCGTAGACACCACCGCCGCGGAGGCGGTGCCCGGCGTACAGCTCGTGCTGACACATCGCAGCATGAACCAGGACCTTGGCGCCGAGACGTTCATCATGAAGGGCGGGCACATGCAGTCCTCTTTCATGCCGTTGACTTCGGACGAGGTGCATTACGCCGGGCAGATCGTCGGCCTGGTGGTGGCGGACACGACCGAGGCGGCCGAGCAGGCGGCACAGGCGTTGAACCTGGACTACGCCACGCAGCACGCAGACGCCGCAATGGACCGGCCCGACGCCGAACTGAAGCCGGACGGCGAGCCGGCCGTGGTGGTCGGCGACGCCGATGCCGCGCTGGCCCGCGCGCCGGTACAGGTGGACCAGGAGTACACCACGCCGACGCAGCACCATCACCCGATGGAGCTGTACGCCACCACGGCAAGCTGGAACGACGGCAAGCTGACCATCGAGTCCCCAAGCCAGTGGGTGATCGGCCAGCGCGCGGCGCTTGCGACCATCTTCGGCATCCCGGCCGAGGATGTGCATGTCGTGTCGCCCTACATCGGCGGCGCGTTCGGCTGCAAGGCGACGCTGCTGCCGCACACCATCCTGGTCGCCGCGGCGGCGCAGCGGCTAGGCCGCCCGGTCAAGCTGGTGGTGCCGCGCGGCGCGATGTTCACCGTCGGCTCGTTCCGCCCGGCCACCCGCAACCGTATCGCGTTCGGCGCGGAGCGGGACGGCACGATCACCGCGCTGATCCATGAGGCCGTCGGCCAGTCGTCGGCGATCGACCATATCGCCTTTCCCGGCACCAACGTCACCACGCGGATGTACGACATCCCGAACATCCGCACGTCGGAGTCCACCGTCGCCACCGACGTGAACACCCCCGGCTTCCAGCGTGCCCCCGCCGAGGCCCCGGCGTTCTTCGCGTTCGAGAGCGCGGTGGACGAACTGGCCGTCGCCCTTGCCATGGACCCCGTCGAGCTGCGAATCAAGAACGAGCCGGCAGTCGATCCCGTGAAGAAGCTGCCGTGGAGCAGCCGCTCGCTGGTGCAGTGCTACCGCCGCGGGGCCGAGCTGTTCGGCTGGGACAGGCGGACGCCAGGCATCGGATCGATGAAGACCGAGGATGGCGTTCTAATCGGCTATGGCTGCGCTACGGCGACCTACCCGTCGGCCATGGTGCCTGCTTCGGCGCATGTCGCGCTGACCGGCGACGGGCTGCTGCGGGTGCGGACGGCGGCCCACGACGTGGGCACCGGCGCTTACACCGTCCTCGGCCAGGTCGCGGCCGACGTGCTGGGCGTGGCGAACGAGATGGTGCGGGTGGAGCTGGGCGACAGCGGGTTGCCGTCGGGGCCAATGTCCGGCGGCTCCGTAACGACGGGGTCGGCGGGGTCAGCGGTCCACTTGGCGGCAATGGCGCTGCGCGGGAAGCTGCTGGAGGTTGCAACGGCCGAGAATGGTCCGTTCGCCGGCCGCGACCCGGCGACGCTGCAATTCGCCGGCGGCCACCTGATCGGCGCCGATGGCGCGTCGCACAGCCTGGCCGATGTGCTGAAGGCGTCGCCCGCCGGGTCGCTTGAGGCCGCAGCCGAGTGGAAGCCGGACCTGATGGACGCCGACAAGGCGCAGTATGGCCTGCTGGGCGGCTTTGCCATCGAGGGGCCGATCACCAAGACGCACGCCATCTACTCCTTTGGCGCGCAGTTCGCCGAGGTGCGGGTGGACCCCCTGCTGCGGACCATCCGGGTGGCCCGCATGGTGGGGGCGTTCGCGTGCGGCCGGGTCATCAATCCGCGGACGGCACGCAGCAACCTAGTCGGCGGCATGATCTGGGGCGCGAGCTTCGCCCTGCTTGAGGAGACGCAGGTGGACCGGCCAAGGGCGCGCTTCGCCAACCAGGACCTGGCGGGCTATCACATCTCCACAAGCGCCGACATCGGCGAGGTCACGGCGGAGATCGTGGACGAGACCGACACCGTGGTGAACGCCATTGGGGCGAAAGCTGTGGGGGAGATCGGCATCGTCGGGATGCCGGCGGCCATTGCCAACGCGGTTTACCACGCAACGGGCATCCGGGTCCGCAAGACGCCGATCTTGATCGAGGACCTGCTGCCCGGCCTATAGCGCTTCTTCTCCCTCTCCCTCCGGGAGAGGGCCGGGGTGAGGGGACGGGCAAGCACCGTCCCCTCCGACGCGAGCACGAAGCTGCTGCGGGCTGGGAAGCACGCTGCAAGACCCCTCACCCCAACCCCCTCCCAAAGAGGGAAAGGCAGCAGCGGCCAGCAATCACGCAAGCGTTGCGCGTGCCCGCTCAACTCAATGCAATCCATGGCGTTGCCTGCCGGTCCAACCGGAGCGCACCCCATGTCCGACCTTTTGACCATGCAGGACCCGACCAAGCAGTATCCCCGCCCGCCCTTCCCACCCCAGCCGCAATCCGCGCCGGGCTTAGCCATGGACATGAACCCGAAGCCTGACCACGGCGAAACCAGCTACAAGGGCAGCGGACGCCTGAACGGCCGCAAGGCGCTGATCACCGGCGCCGACAGCGGCATCGGCCGCGCCGTCGCCATCGCCTTCGCGCGGGAGGGCGCCGACCTAGTGCTCACCTACCTGCCGGAAGAGGAGCAGGACGCCCAAGAGGTCGTGCAGCTCGTCGAGGCTGCCGGCCGCCATGCCGTCGCTATCCCCGGTGACCTGCAGGACGAGCACTTCTGCTTCCGGCTGGTCGAGCAGGGCCGCACGGCGCTGGGCGGCTTGGACATCCTGGTGAACGTCGCGGGCAAGCAGACGGCGCAGAAGGACATCGCCGACATCACGACCGCAGAGTTCGACGCCACCTTCCGCACCAACGTCTATGCCATGTTCTGGCTTTGCAAGGCGGCGCTGCCGCATCTGCCGCCGGGTGCGACGATCGTTAACACCACCTCGATCCAGTCCTACCAGCCATCGAAGACCTTGTTGGACTACGCGCCCACCAAAGCCGCCATCACCGCCTTCACCCACGCATTGGCCAAACAGGTCGCCACCAAGGGCATCCGGGTGAACGCCGTCGCTCCCGGCCCATTCTGGACACCCTTGCAGCCCAGCGGCGGTCAGCCACAGGAGAAGATCACCGACTTCGGGTCCGAGGTACCGATGGGTCGCCCGGGCCAGCCGGTAGAATGCGCGCCGATCTACGTGTTGCTGGCCTCGCAGGAGAGCAGCTTCGTCACCGGCGAGGTATATGGCGTGACGGGCGGCAACCACCTGCCCTGATCCTGTTGGCGGCGTGCTGCCTTGGTGGCAGCACGCCCGCTACGCCTACACGCCTGTTCGCCCGCATCCTGCCGCCATGCCCGACAGTCCTGCCCAGGCACGACAGGGCAGCTTGCTCAAAGCGATGGCCTTTCTCAGACTGGCTGCGCCGTCCCGCGGCGGCGGCGCATTACAACCGCTCCGGCCACCCCCGACGCGAGCAGCGAAAGCGACAGCGGCTCTGGCACCGTCGCCGCACCCACCAGGAAATCCGAGTTGTTGGGCGCGAAGTCGGCGATCGCGGCGTTGCCGACTTGGGTGCTGTCCCGCGGCCACAGGTTCACCCCATAAGCGGAGGGCGCCAGGCCCTCGCTGGGCAGCAACGCGCCGGGAACAACAATTTGGAGCGAGTTACCGCTGATCGTCGCCGCCCCGGCCGGCAGGGTGATCGCCGTGCCGGCCACCAAGTCCCGACCGCCCGTGACCCCGGCGCCCGTCAGGGTGATTGTAGCGTCGAACACCACGCCGCCGGCGCCGATGGCCGAGAAGTTGTTCGTAGCCGCCCCGCGGTTGAAACCGAACACGTATAGCGAGCTTGCGGTGGTCCCGACCGCGCCATTCAAGGTCGCGCCGATGGTGAAGTTGGCGCCGTCATAGGTCGCAAAGGCGGAAAGCACGTCGAGGTCGCCATTCTTTACGCCTGTGAAGGTCGGGATGAAGTCGCCAGCCGGGTCGGTGATGGCGCCCGCCCACGCCGGCTGCGCAAGACCAATGGCAGCGACAGTCAGCAGGGCGGCGCTGGGAATGGCACGCCAGAAACGGTTGAACAACATCTCACACTCCAGGTATTCGGGTTGAGAGTCCTGCCGGAGTTCGGCACTGCCGACGGCTCACTCAGATTTTCGGGACAAACGTCAGTTATGCAAGGATAGATCAACGATTGTCACGCGACGGCAGCAGCCGGCGCGGCTCCTATCCCGCCAGCCATCCGCCATCGACGACAAGCTCCGTCCCGGTCGTGAACGATGACGCATCGCCCGCAAGATAAAGCGCGGCCTGCGCCACCTCCTCCGCCTGTCCGAACCGGCCCATTGGGTGCCGCCCGCGCGACGCCTCCCGCACCGCCTCCGGCACGGCATGGCGGGCGAAGCTGCGGGCCAGCAGCGGCGTCTCGATGGCGCCGGGCAGGATGGCGTTGACGCGGATGCCATCGGCCACGAAATCCAGCGCCATGGTGCGCGTCAGGCTTAGGATGGCGCCCTTGGCGGCGATGTAGGCGCTGTTGCCGCGCCCGCCCGCCCGCGCTAGTTGCGACGCGACGGTGACGATGCTGCCGCCCTGCGCCGCCTGCATCGCCGGCAGCACCGCCCGCGCCCACAGCCAGGTGCCGCCCAGGTTGGTCCGCAGCACCGCGTCCCAATCCCCCGGCTTGGTCGTCAGCACCGTGCCGCCGCAGGAGAACCCGGCCGCCGTCATCAGCACGTCGATGCCGCCGAACCGCGCCAGCACCGCCGCCGCGTCCGCCTCCGCTTGGCCCGGCGCGCCCACGTCGGCCACGCGCACCATCGCCTCGCCGCCGACCGCGCGCACCTCCGCCGCCACGGTCCCGACCGCCGGGCCGTCCTTGTCCACCAGGCACAACCGCGCGCCCTCCTGCGCGAACAGCAGCGCCGACGCCCGGCCTATGCCGGACCCAGCGCCAGTGATGACGGCGACCTTGCCCGCTAGCCTCATGCCGTGCAGGCCATCACCGGCGTCCCATGCGGGTCGAAGTGCGGCACCGCGTCCAGCAGGGTGCGGGTGTACGCCGCCCGGGGCGCATCGAACACCGCGCGGCTTGGCCCGGCCTCCATCACCCGGCCGTGCTGCAGCACCACCAGGTCGTCGCACATCATCCGCACCACGTTCAGGTCGTGGCTGACGAACAACAGCGCCAGGCCGTCCTCCCGCCGCAGCCGGTCCAGCAGTTGCAGCACGCCCGCCTGCACCGACACGTCCAGCGCCGCCGTCGGCTCGTCCAATACCAGCAGCAGCGGCCGGGGCGCGATGGCGCGTGCAATGCCGACGCGCGCTTTCTGCCCGCCGGAGAGCTGGTGCGGCAGGCGGTCTAGCAACGCAGGCGGCAGCCCGGCGCGCGACGCGGCCTCCCGCACCCGCCCGGTCAGCGCCGCGCCGTCGCGCATCCCGTCCAGCCGGCGCAGCGGGTGGGCGATGGCGTCGAACGCGGTCAGGCGCGGGTTCAGGCTGCCATGCGGGTCCTGGAACACGATCTGGATGCTGCGCCGGTGCGGCGAGCGGTGGAACTCCCGCGCCGGCACGTCGGCGATGGACTCGCCCTGGAACACGATGTCCCCGGCGTCCGCGTCCAGCAGCCGGCACACCAGGCGGGACAGGGTGCTCTTGCCCGAGCCGGACTCGCCCACCAGGCCCAGGCTGCCGCCGGGCAGGATGCTGAACGACACCCCGTCCACGGCGCGCACCGGGCCGGGAAAGGTCTTCTCCAGGCGCACCACCTCCAGCAGCGGCCCGGCGCCGGGCGGGCGGAACACCGGTGCGGAGATGGCCGGCAGCGCCCCCTGGGCCAGGTCCGCCAGGGTCGAGCGCCGGGTGGGCGACGCCGCAATCAGCCGCCTGGTGTAGGGGTGCCGCGGCGCCTGGAACAGCGCGGCGGTCGGCCCCTGCTCCACCACGGCGCCGGCCTCCATGACGGCGATGCTGCCGCAGTAGCGCGCAGCCAGGCCCAGGTCATGCGTAATGAGGACCATCGCCATGCCGCGGTCGCGCGTGATACGCCCCAGCAGGTCCATGACGGCCCCCTGCGTCGTGACGTCCAGGCCGGTCGTCGGTTCGTCGGCGATCAGCAGGCGCGGCTCGCAGGCAATCGCCATGGCGATCATCACCCGCTGGCACATGCCGCCGGACAGCTCGCCGGGGTAGGCGTGCAGGCGCTGCTCGGGGTCGCGGATCAGCACGGCGCGCAGCAGGTCCAACGCCTGCGCCCGCGCGTCCGACAGGGTAATGCGGCGGTGGGCGCGCAATACGTCGGCGATCTGCCGGCCCACGGGGCGGATCGGGTTCAGCGCCTCCCGCGGGTTCTGGAAGATCATCGACATCGCGGCCCCGCGCAGCCGCCGCAGGTCGCCCTGCCCGGCCCGCGTGATGTCCCGCCCCTCGAACAGCACGCGGCCGCCGGTGATGCGCCCCGCCCGGTCCAGCAGCCGCATCACCGCCAGCGAGGCGACCGACTTGCCCGACCCGCTCTCCCCGACGATCCCCAGGGTTTCCCCGGCATTCAGCGAGAACCCGACCCGGCGCAGCGCCTGCACCGGGCCGTTGCGGGTCTGGAACACCACCTGCAGGTCCTCGACCTGAAGGAGGGGCAAGGTCATACCCGGCGTCACGTACGCATCTGCGGGTCCAGGATGTCCCGCAGCCCGTCGCCGAGCAGGTTGAAGCACAGCACCGCCAGCATCAGCGCCAGGCCGGGAAAGCCCACCAGCCACCACTTGCCGGTGCCGATGAACCGTGCGCCCTCGGCCACCATGATGCCCCACTCGGGCGTCGGCGCGGTCACGCCCAGGCCGATGAACGACAGCCCCGCCGCGTTCAGGATCGCCCAGCCGAGGTTCAGCGACACCTGCACCGCCATCGCCGGCAGCACGTTGGGCAGCAGCACCTGCAGCACCACGCGCAGGTGGCCGTCGCCGCAGGCCCGCGCCGCCTCCACCCATCCGGCATTGCGGCGCACGTTCACCTCGGCGCGGGCGAAGCGGATGTAGAACGGCAGGTTGATGACGGCGGTGGCGATGATGATGTTCTCGACGCGGTTGCCCAGCGCCGCCACCAGCGCCATCGCCAGCACGAACAGCGGGAAGGCCATCAGCACGTCCACGAACCGCCCCACCCAGCGGTCGAGCCGGCCGCCACGATAGCCGCAGACCCCGCCGACCGCCGCGCCCACGACGAACGACAGGCTGACCGCGGAGGCCGCGATCAGCAGGTCCAGCCTTGTCGCCATCAGGATGCGGCTGCCGATGTCGCGGCCCAACTGGTCGGTGCCGGCCCAGTGCTGGGCGGATGGGGCTTGCAGGGCGTGCGTCACGTCGGACGCCACGGGGTCATAAGGGACCAGCCACGGCGCCAGCGCCGCCACCCCGATCAGCAACAGCGTGCCCGCAGCAGCAGCGGCGGTGACGGGGTTGCCGCGCAGCACATACAGGATGTGCCGCCCGGTTCCGCTGCGCCCAGCGCCCAGCGCCGCGCTCATTGCACCGACACCCGCGGGTCCGCCACGCCATACAGGATGTCGATCCCCACGTTCACGCAGACGAAGATCGTCGCCATCAGCAGCACGAACGCTTGCACCGGCGCATAATCCGACGCCAGCAGCGCATCGAGCGCATACGACGCGACGCCGGGCCAGGAGAACACCTTCTCCACCAGCACGTTCGCCCCCAGCATGGTCGAGAACACGATCCCCGTGATCGTCAGCACCGGCAGCAGCGCATTGCGCAGCGCATACACCACCACCACCCGCCCCCGCGGCAGCCCCATCGAGTGCGCCGTGCGGATGAAGTCGCCCCCCAGCACCGCCAGCATGGACGCCCGGGTCATCCGCGCCAGCGGCGCCAGCACGAACAGCGCCATGCTGCACGCCGGCAGCAGCAGTTGCGCGAACGCCGCCCGCCAGCCTTCCCAGTCCCCCACCAGCGCGAAGTCCACCAGGTAGAACCCCATGATGCCAGGCGGCGTGCCGGCAAAGATGTCGATCCGCGCGGTGGGGTCGGGCGCCCAGCCGAGCAGGTAATAAAAGACATAGATCAGCAGCAGCCCCGACACGAACGTCGGCACGCACACCCCCAGCGTGCACACCATCCGCACCGCATGGTCCACCAGCGACCCCGGCCGCAGCGCCGCCAGCACGCCCAGCGGCACCGCCAGCCCAAGCGCGATCAGCAGGGCGGAGACCGTCAGCTCCAGCGACGCCGGCAGCCGCCGCGCGATGTCCTGCACCACCGGCTGCCCGGTGGTGAGCGACCGCCCCAGGTTGCCGGTCGCGACATCGCCGAGGTAGCGCGCAAGCTGCACCGGGAGCGGCCGGTCCAGGCCCATGCTGTGCCGCAGGTCCTCGATCTCCTGCCGCCCGGCGCTGGGGCCGCTGGCGAAGAACACGGCGGGGTCGCCGGGCAGCACGCGCATCAGCATGAACGTCACCACCACCACGCCCAGCAGCGCCGGCACAGAAAGCAGCAGCCGCTGCCCGACCCGGCGCGCGATGCCCGCAACGACCCGCACGAGCAGCCTACACCCGCTTGAGGTCGCGGAAGTCCGCCTGGCGATAGAACTGGTAGGTGTAGCCGTCCACGCTGGCCGCCATCACCGCATCATGGTTCGGCTGCCACAGCATGACCAGCGGCACTTGGTCGGTGAATACCTCGATCATCTTCCGGCAGTCCTGGTCGTACTTGGCGGCATCGGTCTCGAACTGCGCGTCGGCCGACAGGTGCTCGATCTCCACATTCTTCCAGTTCGCGAAGTTCCACCGCTGGTCGCGGGTGAAGTACAGGCGGAAGTAGTAGTCGGTGGCCGGCAGCCAGGCCGTCGCGCCGTCGATGTAGAACGGCAGCTTCTTCTCCGCCTCCATGGTGTTGAACTCGCTGTCCGGCTTCTTCTGGATGTCCACCGCTATGCCGACGCGGCCCAGCGCCTCCTTGACCAGCGCCGCCACCGGCTCGGTCGTGCCGGCCTGGCCGGCGCTGATGGCGAACGTGGTGCTGAAGCCGTTGGGCAGCCCGGCCTCCGCCAGCATCGCCTTGGCGCGGGCCGGGTCGGTGCGGTTAGGGATCGCCTGCGGGAAGCCGCTGTCGGGCGGCGTGGCCCAGTCCGCGCCATACAGCCGCGCACCGCGGCCGAACAGCGCGGCGCGGAACATATCCTCATAGGGCAGCGCCGCCGCGATGGCCTGGCGCACCTTCACGTTGTCGAATGGCGCGACCTGGGTGTTGACGGTGATGTGGGTGAAGCCGTTAGTCTGCGGCACCGACACCACCCGCACCTTTGCCGCCTTCTCCATGGTCGGAATGTCGCTGGCCGCCAGGTCGATGGCGAGGTCAGCATCCCCGCGCTCGACCAGGTTGGCGCGGGTCGCCGGCTCCGGCACCGTCTGCACGATGACCCGGCGGAACCCAGGCAGCGCGCCCTCCGCCCCACTCTTCCACGCCTCGTTGCGGCGCAGGGTGACGCTCTCGCCGGGACGGTAGCTTTCCACGGTGTACGCGCCGCCCGCAGCGGTGTTGGCCTTCATCCACTCCTGCGCCCAGGGGTCCCCAGGGGTGGCGTGCTGCTTCGCCAGCTTGCTGTTGACCATGAGGGCGTAGGGCACGCAGAGGTTGGCCAGCGCCAGCCGGTCCGGCTTCGGCAGGCTAACCAGCAGCGCATGCTCGTCCAGGATGCGGAACTGGTCGGGGCTGGTCAGCGACCCCGTCTGCAACTGCGGCGGCGCGAGGGACTTCGCCGACACGGCGCGGTCAAGCGACCACTTGATGTCCTCCGCCGTCACCGGGTTGCCGTCGTGCCAGGCGGCGTCCGGGCGCAGCAGGATGCGGAACGACAGGCCGTCGGGCGCCATCTCGTAGCCGCTGGCCAGCTCGCCGCGGATGGTCTTGGCGTCGAAGCTCCAGTTGGCGCCGATGCGCTTGCGGCCAAAGCTGAACAGGCGGTCGTACACGTTCATGCTGAGGCCGAACGACTCGCGCGTCGCGCCGGGCATGGTGGTGTCGAGCGTGTTAATGTTGCCGCCGGTGACGGTAACTGGGGCAAAACCCCGGGCACGCAGTTGCAGCAGAACAAAGGTCAGAGTGGGTCGGTAACTCTACCACCCTGAATCTATGCGGCTTTCTTCGTTCTTTTAGTGATATAGATTGGAAGGCGGTTCGTCTTTGCCCGGGGATTTGCCCCAGTTACCGGTGACGTAGCGCAGGGTTTCGGCGCGGGTTTGGGCGGCGGCGGGCCAGGCGGCGAGGGCCGTGGCGCCGGCGGCGGCCTGAAGTGCGGTTCTGCGGCTGATCGACATGGTTGTGCCACCCGGTTGCATGATTTTGGAGCGGCGTTTCGTCCCTGGCCCGTGTTCGCAGATAGGGGCCGTGTTTGCAGAAGGCTATGCCGCCTGGGGCGCGGAGGGCAATGCCCTTGGCCCCTTCCGAACCTGCTCCTCCAACGGGCCAGGCTGCACCGAAGGGGGTTGGCGAAAGGACGGGCGAATATCGGGGGTTGCGAACAGGCCGCCGGCGTGGTTTTTTCCGGTTGCAGTGCGCTTCACCAGGAGCAGCAGATGGCGAAACGGCCGGAGATCAGGTCGCTGACTGGATTGCGTGGTATCGCGGCAGTCGCCGTCATGGTGTGGCACTACTCGCTTGTTGAATACCATCCGGACAACCCGTTGGGACGTTGTTACGTCGCAGTGGACCTGTTCTTCATCCTGTCCGGCTTCGTCATGGCCGCGGTTCATGCGCAGGACTTTGCCGAGGGATGGAGCGCCCCGGCATACGCCGGCTTCCTGCACAGGCGTTTCGCCCGGGTCTATCCGCTCTACTTCGTCACCACCCTGACGGCGTTCGCGCTGAGCAAGTTCGTGACCGGGTCGGACATCCTCCATCCGACCCGCACGCTGCTGACCAACCTCCTAGCCGTCCAGTGCCTCGGGCCCGGCCTGCTGTCATTGGACCTGGGCCGCAGCCTGGACGGGCCAGGCTGGTCCATCAGCACCGAACTGGGCGCTTACCTGCTGTTCCCCTGGCTGGCCATCGCCCTGGTGCACCGCCCCTGGCGCGTTGCGGCAGCCGCCTGCGTCCTGGCGCTCGGCAGCCTTACCGTCATCGCCGTACTGCCCGCGGGCTGGATCGGCGCGGGATGGCGGCAAGGGCCGCTTGATGTGTCCTGGGGCGATACGCTGTGGCCCCTGCTGCGGTGCCTCGCGGGCTTCAGCCTGGGGCTGGTCGCCTACCGCGTGTCGCGCGCCCCAGCATTCGGCGCGGGCCGCAACGGGTGGGTGGATGCCGGCGTCATCGGCGCGATGCTGCTGCTGTGGCTCATGCCCGGCAGCGACCTGCTCATCGTCATGGTCTTCCTGGTCCTCATCCTGCAGGTCTGCACCGACCAGTCGCCGCTGGCCCACGCCCTGGGCAGGCCCATTCCGCACGCCCTTGGGACGCTGTCTTATGCCATCTACCTGGTGCACTACCCGGCGCTCGCCATCCATCCGGCGCTGCGCCGGGCCGTCGAGGCGGCAGGCATGCCGTACGCCGAGACCGTGAGCTTTGCCGTGCTATGCTGCGTGGTCATTGCAATCGCCTGGCTTGCGTTCAACGTGGTTGAAAGACCCCTGCGAAGGCTGTTCCAAGACGCCTTTCAGCGCAATCTCCGGCCAGGTCTGGGAGACAACCCGATAGCGTCCTAGGCCGCGGCCCTCTTGATTTTCAGCCCGGCCAAGTACTCCGCCGGCGCTTGGGGATCGAAGACGTGCCCGTCGAAGAACGTCTCCTTGCCGCGCGATGCGCCAAGCGGGATGTCAGCCGCAGCCACCCCGGCTTCGGCCGCCGCCGCCAGGCGCCACAGGTCCTGCCGGTTCACCGCAGCGATGGCCGCACCCGTGTCGGTATCGGCCGGCAGCACGCCCCACCGGATGTCCTCGGTCAGGAACCACAGGTCATGCGACGGGAACGGATAGCTGGCCGCATCCGCCCAGAACTTCATCCGCAGCGGCGACCCCTGCACCTTGCACCCGTCGCCGTAGTCGATGTTGCCCGCCAGGCGCGGCCCGATGTCGGCCGGCGGCGCGTTGAGCCAGCCGCGCTGGCCCAGCATTGCCGCAAGCTCCTCCGTGTTGTCCATCCGGTCCGCCCACTGTTGCGCCTCGATCACGGCGGCGGTCAGGGCCACGGCGGCGCGGGGGTGCTTCTCCACCCATCGGGCGCGCATCACCAGGGACTTCTCCGGATGGTCACGCCAGATTTCGCTCGTCATGCACGCGGTGTAGCCCAGGTCCTCGTGCACGGCCTGGTCGGGCCACGGCTCGCCGACGCAGAAGGCAGCCATGGCGCTGACCCGCATGTTGGCCACCATCTTCGGCGGCGCCACGGCGATGGTCTCCACATCCCTGTCCGGGTCGATGCCGGCAGCGGCCAGCCAGTAGCGCAACCACAGGTCATGCGTGCCGCCACGGAATGTCATACCGACCCGGCTGTCCGCCTTGCCGGCCAGTGCAGCCTGCAGCGGCGTGGCGTCCAGCCGGGCGCCGCTGGCCTTCAGCGCCTTGGACACGCTGATCGCCTGGCCGTTGGTGTTCAGCCGCGCCAGGATCTGCATCGGCGCGCCCCCGCCGGGCCGTCCCGTCCTGTTCATGCTGATCAGGTAGGCCAGCGGCGTCAGCAGGTGCGCGCCGTCGATGCCGCCGACATCGCTGCCCAGCACCAGGTTGTCGCAGGTGTCGCCCCAGCTCACCTACCTGAGGATGTCCACGTCGGGCTCCCGTGCTTGGCGAACAGCCCGCGCTCCTTGGCGACGTGGCGACTGCGCCAGCATGACGCTTGGCTTCGTCAGTTTGGTCCCCAGTTGATCCGACTGACCTCAGATAGACCCTGCATCCGACGCAGAGGCGACTCCGGCCGCCTCCCCGGCGCCGATGCCCTGCCTTGCCACCGCCCCCGCCTTCCGCCGTAATGCCGCCTGCCCCCGTTGCCGAAGGCCCGCATGACCCTGGACCTGCTGGAACACGCCGTCGCCCGCGACCTGGCGCTGACCGCCCACCCCCGCCAGCCCTGGTTGCGCCCGCGCACCTGCGGCGGCGCCCCGGTGCTGGACGTGCTGGTGGTGGGCGCCGGCCAGGGCGGCCTGGCCACCGGCTTCGCCCTGCTGCGCGACCAGGTCCGCAACATCCTGCTGGTGGACGCAGCCCCGGAGGGCGAAGAAGGCCCCTGGTCCACCTACGCCCGGATGCCCGCGCTGCGCAGCGCCAAGGACCAGACGGGGCCGGACGGCGGCCTGCCCAGCCTGACCTACCAGGCATGGCACGAGGCGCAGTGGGGCGCCGAAAGCTTCGCCGCGATGCCGCTGATCCCCACCGGGCACTGGGCCGCCTACCTCGGTTGCTTCCGCCGCGTCACCGCCCTGCCGGTCCGCAACGGCGTTGCGGTGACGGCCATCACCCCCCGGCGCACCGATGACGGCCTGCCCTGCCTGCACGCCGAACTGTCCACCGGCGAGACCCTGCTGGCCCGCAAGATCGTGCTCGCCACCGGGCAGGAGGGCACGGGGCGGTGGTGGATGCCGGACTTCATCGCCGCCCTGCCCGCCCGCTGCCGCGCCCATACTGCCGACCCCATCGACTTCGCAGCCCTGCGCGGGAAGGTGGTGGCGGTGCTCGGCGCGGCCGCTTCGGCGTTCGACAATCCCGCCATGGCGCTGGAGGCCGGTGCGGCGGAGGTCCACCTGTTCTGCCGACGGGCAGAGCCGATGGTGGTGCAGCCCTACCGCTGGCTGACCTTCGCCGGGTTCATGAAGCACGTGGGCGATATGCCCGACGAGTGGCGCTGGCGCTTCATGTCCCACATCCTGGGCATGCGCGAGGGCTTCCCGCCCGCCACCTACGCCCGGGTCACCGCGCACGACAACTTCACCATGCACACCGGCCGCCCTTGGACCGGTGCCGCAATGCAGCACGCCGCCGCGCAGGACGGGCGCATCCTGCTGCAAACCCCGCACGGACCCTTCGCCGCCGACTTCGCCATCTGCGGCACCGGCGTCCGGCACGACCCGGCGCTGCGGCCCGAACTCGCCGCCTGCGCCCACAACATCGCCCGCTGGTCCGACCGCCACGCCCCTGCTGCCGACGACGACCGGCTGGGCGCCTTCCCCTACCTGGACACGGATTACTCCTTTACCGAGCGCGTGCCGGGCGTGACGCCGTGGATCGCCGGCCTGCACCTGTTCGGCATCGGCGCCTCCCTCAGCTTCGGACCTGCCGGGTCGTCGATCAACGCCATGACCTCGGCGGTGCCCAAGCTGGTCGCCGGCGTCACCCGCGGCCTGTTCCGGGCGGACCTGCAGGAGCATTGGGACGCCCTGCAAGCCTATGACGTGCCGCAGGTGGACCTCAGCCTGGCGCACCAGGTGCGCTACGCCGCGGAGTGATGACCGAATGTCCCGAGTGATCCGCGTCGCCGCCGCCCAGATGGGTCCCAACCAGCGCGCCGACCCCCGCCCGGCCATCCTCGCCCGCATGGTGGCCCTGCTGGAGGCGTCCGCCGCCCAGGGCGCGGCGCTGGTGGTGTTCCCGGAGCTGCCCTTTACCACATTCTTCCCGCGTTGGCTGCTGGAGGGCGCGGAACTCGATGCGTACTACGAGACGGCCATGCCTAACCCGGCGGTGCAGCCCCTGTTCGACCGGGCGCGCGAACTGGGGGTCGGCTTCCACATCGGATACGCCGAGCGCACGCCGGAGGGCCGCCGGTTCAACGCGGCCCTGCTGGTCACGCCGGACGGGGCGGTGCTGGGCAAGTATCGGAAAGTCCACCTGCCCGGCTCCGTCGAGCCACGCCCCGGCGTCCGGTTCCAGCAACTGGAAAAGCGCTACTTCGACTACGGCGACCTCGGCATCCCCGCCTTCCGCGCCCCCGCCGCCTGGGCCGGCGGCGTGCTGGGCATGCTGATATGCAACGACCGCCGCTGGCCGGAGGCATGGCGGGTGCTGGGCCTGCAGGGGGTAGAGCTGGTGTGCGTCGGCTACAACTCTGCCGCCTACGACCCCAACGGCGGCACGGGGGAGGATGCGGCGCTGCGGACGTTCCACTCGCGGCTGGCGGTGCAGTCCAACGCCTACATGAACGCCACCTGGGCCGTCGCAGTCGCCAAGGCGGGCAACGAGGACGGGTCGGGCCTGATTGGCGGCACCTGCATCGTGGACCCGAACGGCGTCGTGGCCGCCGAGGCCGCGACGCTGGGCGACGAGGTGGTGCTGGCCGACTGCGACCTGGACGCCTGCCGGCATGGGAAGGAAGGGATGTTCAACCTCGCCGCGCACCGGCGGCCGGAGCACTACCGGAGGATCGTGGACCAGGTTGGGGTGTCGCCGGTGGAGGGCGGGGGCTAGTGCGAGAGCGAGGCGGATGTCTGGCACGCGTTACAAGGACCATCCTGGCTCCCCCTCCCACTTTGGCAGAGGGAGCAAACGGCGTGCTCCGCACCCTACGGCGCCGGCATCGTTAAAGGGGCAGAACACCAGCATGACCGATGACGACGGCCTCCCCGCGCCGCAGCGGCAATGGGCGATGGCCTGCGCCGTGCTCGGCATCGTGCTGGCCGGGCTGGACGGCGCGATCGCCAACATCGCCCTGCCGACCATCGCGCGCGAGCTGGCCGTGACCGACGCGGCCACCGTCTGGGTGGTCAACGGCTACCAGCTTGCGGTCACGGTCTGCCTGCTGCCGGCGGCAGCGCTGGGCGAGTCGCTCGGCCTCAAGCGGGTTTACGCCTTCGGCCTCGCGCTGTTCACCATCGCGTCGCTCGGCTGCGCGCTGGCGCCCACGCTCGATGCGCTGGTGGCGGCGCGGCTGGTGCAGGGCGTCGGCGGGGCCTGCATGGCGGCGCTCGGCGGCGCGCTGATCCGTGCAATCTATCCCCGGCGGTTGCTGGGCCGGGGCTACGCGCTGATCGCGCTGGCGGTGGCGATGTCGGCCGCGCTGGGACCAACGCTGGGGGCGCTGGTGCTGTCGGTGGCGAGCTGGCCCTGGCTGTTCCTGGTCAACGTGCCGCTCGGCCTGATGGCGGTGCCGCTGTTCCTCGCGGTGGTGCCCGCGGGCCGGCGCCGGCCGCGTCCGCTCGACCGGGTGGGGACGCTGCTCAGCGCGGCGGCGCTCGGGCTGGTGGTGACGGGGGTGGACGGCCTGGGCGGCACGGGGCGCGGCCTCGCGCTGGGCGAGGTCGCGGCTGGGTTGGTGTGCGGCGTGCTGCTGGTGCGGCAGCAGTCGCGCCGGACAGCGCCGCTGCTGCCGCTGGACCTGCTGCGCATCCCGCTGTTCGCGCTGTCGGTCGGCACCTCGGTCTGCTCGTATGCAGCGCAGATCCTGGCCTACGTCTCGCTGCCGTTCCTGTTCCAGACCGTGATGCACCGTTCGGCAGTGGCGACGGGGCTGCTGGTGACGCCCTGGCCGCTGCTGGTCGCGGTCGCGGCGCCGGTGGCCGGGCGGCTGTCGGCACGATACCCGGCGGCCGTGCTGGGCAGCATCGGCCTGGCGGTGCTGACGACGGGGCTGCTGCTGCTGGCGGCGATGCCTGCGCTGCCGGCGGATTGGGACGTGGCGTGGCGCATGGGGGTGTGCGGGCTGGGGTTCGGGTTCTATCAGACGCCCAACAACGTCGCCATGATGACGGCCGGGCCGCCGGACCGCAGCGGGGCGGCCAGCGGCATGGTGGCCGTCGCGCGCACGGTGGGGTGGTCGCTCGGCACGGCCCTGGTGGCGCTGATCTTCGGGCTGCGCGGCGCTGGCGGCGCGGTCACGTGCCTGGACGCCGCGGCATGGTTCGCCGCAATCGGCGCGGTGGTCAGCATCTCGCGCAGGGGCGCCCGGCCGCAGCCAGCCACCTAGGCCGCCATAGGAGCGGCTCGCGATGATGGCGTGGCCATCGTGACGGCGTAGCCGTCGCAACCAGAACCAGGTGACCGCGTGCAGGGTTCAGGACGCCCGCTGCACCTCGGCCCGCCGGATTTCGACGGTGACGTGCGACAGCGTGGGAAAGCACGCGAGCAGGGCGCGGTAGTAGTCCGGTCCCCGTGCCGCGTGCGTAGTCGCGACCGAGACGATGGCCCCAAGGTGCCCCGGCCCGAGCCGCCACACATGCAGGTCGGCCAGCGTGTCGCCGCCCGCCTCGACCGCCTGTCGCATCCCGTCCGCCACGCGCCGGTCCGGCACCATGTCGAGCAGGACGGCGCCGGTGTCGCGGACCAGGCCATAGGACCAGCTCGCGATCACCGCAGCGCCGACGAGGCCAGCCAGCGGGTCCATCCACATCCAGCCGAAGCCGCGCGCCAGCACGAGGCCGATGATGACCAGCACCGACACGGCGGCATCTGCGACGACATGGACGACGGCCGCCCGCATGTTGTTGTCCCGGTGCGCGGCTCCCTGATGGTGCGCGGCCCCTTGATCCCTCTGCCCACGCGGCTCGTGCCCGTGATGCCCATGCTCCTCGAAGGTCACGGCATGCTCACCGCCGCCGACGCGCACGTGGGCGGTGAACTCGTGCGGCTCGGGGATCGTCTCCGCGCTCTCCAGCCAGCCGCCGCGGTCCTGCATGTCGAAGACCTGGCGCGCGCCGTCCGGCCGCACCGTCTCGACCGTCGCGGCGCCGACAGCGCCGCCAGGCTGCGGGCGCAGCCAGAACACCGGCGGCGCCCCGTCCTCGAACACGCTGAGGATCAGCACGCCGGCCGGGGTGGCGATACTGTGCTCCTCGTCGTGGCCGCCATGATCGTGGGCGTGATCGTGACCATGGTGATGGTGGCCGCTCCCGCTCAGCAGCCAGACGCTGGCCACGTTCACGGCCAGGCCAAGGGCTGCGATCGGGATTGCCTCGGCGAAGCGGATGGGCACCGGCGCAAACAGGCGGCTGACCGCCTCGTAGCCGATCAGCAGCGCGATCATCGCCAGCACGACCGCGCTGGTGAACCCGGCGAGGTCGCCGAGCTTGCCGGTGCCGAAGGTGAACCGGGTATCCAACGCGTGCCTGCGGGCGTAGCTGTAGGCCAGCGCCGCCAGCAGTAGGGCGCCCGCATGGGTGCTCATGTGCAGCCCGTCGGCCACCAGGGCGATGGACCCGAAGGCAAGGCCGCCCGCGATCTCCAGCAGCATCATGGCGCCGCAAAGCCCAATGACCCACCAGGTCCGGCGCTCGGCCTGCTCATGACCCTTGCCGAGGAAAACGTGACCGTGACCAGGCGGGACGACGGAACTGGCCGGGATGGCGTCCATATCAGCCTCCTATGGGTGCGGACGGCGCCGGGCCCGCCCGCCGCAGCCGCGCCGCTTGAGATCATTGCATCTGGGACCATCGCACAAGACTTGCATCGGCAAACCCGGGTGGGGTGGCGGCGTTCCGCAACCAACCAGCCGGAGGCGCCCCATGTCAGATTCCCCTTTCCTCACCGGCAACTTCGCGCCTGTCGCCGACGAGCTTGCCGTGGATGGCCTGCCGGTCCAGGGCCGCCTGCCCCCGGAGCTGCGGGGCACGCTGTTCCGCAACGGGCCGAACCCGCACTTCACGCCAGTCGCGCCCTATCACTGGTTCACCGGGGACGGCATGGTGCACGCCATCACGCTCGGCGACGGCGCCGCCAAGTACAGGAACCGCTGGGTGCGGACACCGCGCTTCCTGGCCGAGGAGGCGGCGGGTGGCCCACTGTTCGCCGGCTTCGGGCAGCCGCTAAGCGCGGCGGCCGGCGCCCTCGACACCGGCGTTGCCAACACGCACGTCATCCAGCACGCTGAACGCCTGCTGGCGCTGGAGGAGGCGCACCCCCCGACACGGCTCGACCCTGGCGACCTACTGACGCTCGGCTATGAGGACTTCGGCAGCCTGTCCGGGCGGTTCACCGCGCACCCCAAGCATGACCCAGCGACCGGGCAGCTCGTGTTCTTCAGCTATGCCACCGACAGCCCGGCCAGCCCCGGCCCGTTCAGCCGCGGCATGTCCTGGGGTGTCATCGATGCTGACGGCCGAGTGTCGCAGCACGAGCTGTTCGACAGCCCCTACTGCAGCATGGTGCACGACTTCGCCGTCACCGCGTCGCATGTCGTGCTGCCAGTGCTGCCGCTGACCGGCAGCCTGGACCGGGCGAAGTCGGGCCGGCCGCCCTTCGCGTGGGACCCGGCGTGCGGCAGTTTCCTGGGCGTGATGCGCCGGGACCACGGCGCATCAAGCCTGGTTTGGACCCGGTTCGACACGTGCTTCGCCTTCCATGTCATGAACGCCTTCGATGCCTCAGACGCCGGCGCGGCCGGGGACAGCATCGTCATGGACGTCGTGGAGTATGACGCCGCGCCGCTGTTCCCCCGCGCCGACGGCCAGCCGCCCGCGGCCGCGCCGTCCCGGCTTTGCCGCTGGCGGGTCGATCCTTCCGGGCGGGCGCCGGTGCGGCGCGAGGTGCTGGACGACCTCCCCGGCGAGTTCCCACGCATCGATAAGCGCCGGGCCGGCCTGCCCTACCGGCACGGCTTCCGCATCTGCCAGGTGGACGGGGCCGATGCCGTCGTGCACCACGACCTGGACCGCCGCAGCCGGAGCCTGTTCACCCTGGCTGCCGGGGATCGTGCGTCCGAGGCGGTGTTCGTGCCGCGTGCCGCCAGCGCCCCTGAGGGTGACGGCTGGCTGCTGACCGTGGTCTGGCAGCCGCAGCAGGGCGGCAGCGCGCTGTTCGTGCTGGACGCGCAGGCACTTGACCAGGGGCCGGTCGCCGTCGTGCCGCTGCCGCAACGAGTACCCTTCGGCTTCCATGGCAGTTGGGTTCCCGCCGTGTGACGGCGGCCCTCAACCAGCCCGGCCGCGCAGCCGGTCCACCATCCGCCCGGCCATGGCAACCCTGGTGAGGTGCGTGTTGGCGCTCGGCGCCTCATGCATCGCCTAGTGAGCAGCCGAGCGCCGGCCCTTCGCGGCCTTGCGCGTCCGGGCCACCGTCCGGAACAGCGTCCTGACGAGGGACGGATCAACTCCATCCGCCTGCATCATGCTTTGGATGACGTCGTCGGCCAGCAGCTCATCCAGACCCGACCCGGCGCCGCAGGGCCACGCCGCCCGCGGCCTCCGCATGATCAGGCGGCCGCATACGCCACCCCGGCGGAAGGGGATCACGTCAACCAATGCCGAACGCCCACAGCGCCGCAGCCATCACCGGCATCATGGGTAGCAGCAGCCATGGCGCCAGAAAGAACATAAGAAAGAACCATTCCTGAGTGCGGCGGAACATCGTTATGCCCTCCTCAAAATGTAACTGGGGCAAAACCCCGGGCACGCAGTTGCAGCAGAACAAAGGTCAGAGTGGGTCGGTAACTCTACCACCCTGAATCTATGCGGCTTTCTTCGTTCTTTTAGTGATATAGATTGGAAGGCGGTTCGTCTTTGCCCGGGGATTTGCCCCAGTTACCTCAAAATATTGCAGTGGTGCCTCTAGAATCCGGCTAGCGGCTGGGCCGCATCTGCGCTTTACGCGCCGGCCCCAGGACTGCGATGACCCGGCCCGCCATGACCCGGCCGGTCACGACGCGGGCTGGACGGGCGCCACGCCCGATCCGGGTCCTGCGGCGTCGGCGCCGAGCTCCGGTTGGGCCTGCTGCACCCGGCCCTCGCGGCCCTCCTGCACCAGGGCCGCCCGCCGCTGGGCGCTGACGCTGCGCAGCGTCGCGTAGTAATCCAGCGACCCCTTCTGCAGCGAGTCCGTCGTCGCCAGCAGCCCGGCCCGCCCGTCCACCGCGCCCAGCCCACCGCTGACGACACTGACCGCCGTTGCCGCGCCACCCGTCGCCAGGTTGGCGGGGTTGAGGACGAACCCGCCGATGGCGCCCACCGCGTCGCGCACGTTCGACGGCCCGAGCAGCGGCAACTGCACGGCGGGACCGGCTCCGACCCCCCACACGCCGAGCGTCTGGCCGAGGTCGGCCTGGTGCGCCGGACGGTTCCAGCCCGTCGCCACGTCGAACAGCCCGACGCCTCCGGCGGTCGTGTTAATCGCGAACCGCTGCGTCGTGTTCCAGGCCCGGCTGACGTTGCCCTGCAACAGGTCGTTCACCGCGATGCCGGGCTGCGCGAGGTTGCTGGTGAAGTTGTGGATGCCGCGCCTGACGCCGTCAGGCACATGCTCCTGGTAGCCGCGGGCGACGGGCTGCAGGGCGTTGCGGTCCACATACTGGTTGGCGGCGAACACCTTGCGGTTGGTGGGTTCCGCCGGGTCGTCGGTGCGATCGAACTCGGCGCGGGCGGCGGGGTCGGCCGGGGCGGTGGCGCAGGCCCCAAGTGACAGCACCACCGTGACGGCGAGGCTGCGCTTGCAAGGTATCCTGGCTGACAGGCTGATGGGCATGGTGGCCTCCGGTTCCGACGCCGTGGAACCTGAAGGACCTGCTTTGCCGCACGATGTGCAGTTTGTTTCCGGGGACGCCACTTGTGTCAGCCGCGACACATCCAGGTTACGTTGCGACATCAGGCCCGGCTCTCGGGCGTGCGATCATGGGGAATGAACGGCATGCCGCATATCCTGGTGGTGGACGACGACGAGGACATCCTGTCCCTGCTGACGGCCTTCTTCCGCCGCCATGCCCACGAGGTGACGGTCGCCGCCGACGGCCCCGCGATGTTCGCGGCCGTTGACGCCGGCGGGATCGACCTAGTGATCCTGGACGTGATGCTGCCCGGCGAGGATGGCTTCAGCCTGTGCCGCCGCCTGCGCGCGAAGGGTACGCTGCCGGTCATCATGCTGACCGCGATGGCCGACCACACCGACCGCGTGGTGGGCCTGGAGATCGGCGCCGACGACTACCTGGTGAAGCCGTTCGATGCGCGGGAGCTGCTGGCCCGCGTCAAGGCCGTGCTGCGCCGCACCGCCGACGCCCCTGCCGCCAGCACGCCGACCCGCCCGGTGCTGAGCTTCGCCAACTGGCGCCTCGACGTGGCCCGGCGCGAGCTGCGCTCCCTCGACAACACGCTGATGATCCTGTCCGGCGCCGAGTTCGACCTGCTGCTGGCCTTCGCCGAGCACCCGCAGCGCGTGCTGACCCGCGACCAGCTCCTGGACCTCGCGCACGGCGTGGCGCACGTCGCCTATGACCGCAGCATCGACGTGCAGGTCAGCCGCCTGCGCCGCAAGCTGGAGGCGGACGCGAAAAGCCCGTCGGTGATCCGCACCGTCCGCAACGGCGGCTACATCTTCACCCCCGCGGTGCAGCGCGGATGAGGGCCGCATCGGCCGTGCCCAGGCCCTTCACCAAGCTCCGGCCCCTCGCCAAGCTCTGGCCGGCGGACACGCTGGGGCGGCGCTTCGCGGTGACGACCGTGCTGGCGATCGTGGTCGCGGTAACGCTAAGCGCGCTGTTCGCGCAGTTCGCCGGCGTCTGGGCACGCCCGCCGCTACGCGAGTTGGACCTGCTGGAGCGGGCGGACGATGTCGTGCGGATGTTGGACGCGATCCCCGCGCCGCAGCGCCCAGCCGCCGCCGCCGCCGCAAGCCGCACGTACACCGTCGGCTGGTTCCCTGCCGCGTCAGCCGCCGGCGCGTGGCTGGACGCAGCGCTCCGCCTGCCGACCGCCCACCGCCCGGACAGTTACCAATTCCTGTTGAACGGGCAGGAGCGCCGGGTGGCGACCTTCGGCCTCACGGGATTGCAGCCTGACCTGGCTGCGCTGATTGCCGACCCGGCGCGGCATCCGAGCGCGCAATTCCTGGCGGTCGGGCTCGGGGATGGCAGTTGGGTCGTGCTGACGGTGCCTGAGCGGTTCTGGGGCTGGCTGAACCGGCCGGTCCGCATCGGCATCGGGCTGACCTTCCTGGTGCTGTCCATTGCCGCCGTCTCGTGCGTCGCCACGCGGCGGATGTCGCGCCCGATCCGCGATTTCACCGAGGCGCTGCACCGCTTCGGCGCCAACCCGCGGGCGGCGCCAATGGTGGTGACGGGACCGCGGGAGCTGCGCCGGGCAATGGGAGCGTTCAACGGGATGCAGGCGAAGATCCAGCGCTTCGTGGATGAGCGGACGACGATGCTGGCGGCGATCTCGCACGACCTGCGCACGCCGCTGACCCGGATCAGGCTGCGCAGCGAATTGGTGGAAGACGCGGCCCAGCGGGCGCGGCTGTTCCACGACGTGGACGAGATGCAGGCGATGGTGGGGGCCGCGCTGTCGTTCTTCAGCGATGACGGGGCGGCGGAGGCGGGGACAGCGTTCGACTTCCCGGGACTACTGCACACGATTGTTGACGAGCAGAATGACCATGCCGGTGACCCGGGCGGGCCGGTCGCTTATGCCGGGCCGGACCGCGCGGCATTTTTCGGCCGTCCGCTTGCGCTTAAGCGGGCGTTCACGAACCTGGTGGACAATGCGGTGAAGTATGGCGGCGGCTGCGAGGTCGAGCTGCAATGCGGGCCGGAGGGGGCTGCGGTGCTGGTGCGGGATCGGGGGCCTGGCATCCCGGAGGCGGCGGCCGAGCAGGTCTTCACCCCGTTCTTCCGGCTGGAGGGATCGCGCAACCGGGCAACGGGTGGGATCGGGCTGGGGCTGACCTCGGCGCGGGCCGTGATCCTGGACCATGGCGGGCAGATCACCCTGCGCAACCGGGAGACGGGCGGCCTGGAGGTGCAGGTTTCCCTTCCGCGGGCGGCATAGGCGCCGGGCCGTCGGCGGAGCGGGCGTAGCCAGGGTGGGGCTGCCCGTTAAGCGAAGCCGCCCGGCGCCTTGATGAAATCGACAAACGCCCGCAGCGGCGCCGGCATCAGGCGCCGCCCGGGGTAGTAGAGGAACGGCCCCGGGAAGCGCTGCCACCACGGTTCGAGAACGGGCTCCAGGGCGCCGCTGTCGAGATGAGGGCGCAGCCAACCCTCGAACAGGTGCATGATGCCCGTGCCGGCGACCGCTGCGTCAATGGCAAGGTCGGCCGCAGCACCGGTCCGCACCAGCAGCGGCCCCGAGGGATCGACCCGCACCACCTCGCCGTCGCGCTCGAACTGCCACGGCGGCATCGCACCGCTGGCAAACCGGCTGCGCAGGCAGGCATGGCGCAGCAGGTCGCGGGGGTGCTCCGGCCGGCCATGGCGGTCGAGGTAGCCCGGCGAAGCGGCGGTGGCGAAGCGTTGCACGCGCGGGCCGATCGGCACCGCGATCATGTCCTGCTCCAGCCGGTCGTCATAGCGGATGCCGGCGTCGCAGTCGGCCGCGAGCACGTCAACGAAGCTGCTTTCGGCGATCACCTCCAGCCGGATGTCGGGATAGGCTGCAAGGAATGGCGGGACGATGCCCGGCAGCACTAGCCGCGCCGCACTGATCGGCACATTGAGGCGCAGCGAGCCCGCCGGCCGGTCGCGAAAGCCGTCCACCACGTCGAGGGCCTGCTGCACCTCGGTCAACGCCGGGCCGAGGCGCTCAAGCAGGCGCTCGCCCGCCTCGGTCGGCGCCACGCTGCGCGTCGTCCGGTTGAGCAGCCTGACGCCGAGCTGCGACTCCAGGCGGCGCACGGCCTCGCTGAGTCCGGATGCGCTGCTGCCGCTTGCGCGCGCGCCATCGCGGAAGCCCCTGGCGCGCGCCACCGCCACGAAGGCGTTGAGGTCAGCTAGATCGGCCTTCACTGTTCGCGAATCCATACAGCCTGTGCGGATCATGCCCCATTATCGCGCAGGCCGGCAACACCCAGGTGTGCATCGTTTTGAATGAGGAGCCCATCATGCCCGCCACCGATCAGTCCATCATAGACCAATCCGGCACGTTCACCCTGGGCGGCCACACCGTGAAGCGGCTCGGCTACGGTGCCATGCAGCTTGCAGGTCCCGGCGTCTTCGGCCCGCCCCGGGACCATGACGCGGCAGTGGCGGTGCTGCGCGAAGCGGTCGCAAGCGGCGTTGACCACATCGACACCAGCGACTTCTACGGCCCGCACCTCACCAACCGGCTGATCCGCGAGGCGCTTGCGCCCTATCACGACGACCTCGTTATCGTCACCAAGATCGGCGCCCGGCGCGGCGAGGATGGCTCCTGGCTCCCGGCCTTCTCGCGCGAGGAACTGACCCAGGCGGTCCACGACAACCTCCGCAACCTGGGCCTGGATGCGCTCGACGTGGTCAACCTGCGCTGCATGTTCGACTCGCACGGCCCCGCCGAGGGGTCGCTCGAGGCGCCGCTCACCGTCCTGGCCGATCTGCAGCGGCAGGGCCTGGTGCGCCACATCGGGCTGAGCAACGTCACCCCCACGCAGGTCGCGGAAGGACGTGGGATATGCGAGATCGTCTGCGTGCAGAACCACTACAACCTGGCGCACCGGGCCGACGATGCGCTGATCGACGAGCTTGCCCGCGACGGCATCGCCTATGTGCCGTTCTTTCCGCTCGGCGGGTTCACCCCGCTGCAGTCGTCCACCTTGTCCGACGTCGCTGCACGCCTCGGCGCCACGCCGATGCAGGCCGCGCTCGCCTGGCTGCTTCGTCGCTCGCCCAACATCCTCCTGATCCCCGGCACCTCGTCGGTCATGCATCTGCAGGAGAACCTCGCCGCGGCCGGGTACGTGCTGCCGGATGACGCGGTCCGCGAGCTGGACTCCGTTGCGGGCGGTGTCTTTGCCTGACACTATGCGGAAGCTGCGCGCGATCCGGCCGCGTTGCAGCGTCCCTGCTTGCGGCATAGCCGGCGCGTCTTCCCGCGCGCCCTGAACATGGGGCAAACGGCTGGCCATCGGGGCAAGCGCCTTTGCAGCTACGGGGCCAGCCGTCCGGCGATGATGTCGGCGACCTGTCCCAGTGCGGCGCTCATGGCATCGACCTGTGCCTTGGTCGTGCTGGCGGCCACGGGCACGCCGAGACGCAGCCGGTCCAGCGTGCGCGGCCGGCCTGGCCCGGCGGTGACGGCGGCATAGCCGTCGAGCAGCACCGGCCCGTCTGGGTCCCGCCCGCCTGCATCCCGGTCGAACCGCTGCACGTCAACCTCGACTTCAGCGTCCGGGTGCGTCGCGATTGGCCCCTCGTCGGCCAGCACATCGGCGCCGGGCAGCCGCTGCGCCAGGTCGGCCACCAGCACGCGCCGCAGCATCACCCGCAGCGGCTCGCCCCACCAGTCGTTGCCCGCCACGCGTAGCCGCGTCCCGCCGGCCGAGTGCACGATCTCCTCGCGTTCGAGATAGCGGGGCAGGCCGACGCCGCGCACCACGACTACCCGCCGGCCGCCGGCCTGTAGGCCCCTCCGCACGTCTGTCCGCCCGTTTGCCAGCACCGGCCCGGTGTGAACCGCGCCGGGCCGCGGCTCCAGGCTGTAGAGGTCCGGGCTGGGCGACGCGCAGCCTGCCACCAGCAGGACCGGCGCCCAGGCCAGCAAGGGGACCATCAGCGAAGCCAGCAGCGGCCCCCGTCGCGGCGTGGGGCGCACCCCGCTACTCCACGGCCCGGCTGACCCGGCCGCGGATCAGCGCCTCAGGGTGGCGCGCGAGCAGGTCGGCGACCATGCGCAGCGAGCCGGCGGCCTCGGACACCTGCTGGAGCATGCGGTCCAGGTCGCGGCCGAACCGGCCGTCGCCGCTGCTGCCCGCCGACACCGACGCCGCCAGCGTCCGCACCTGCGCCAGGGTGTCCTGCAGGTCCGCCGTGATCGCCGGCAGCCGCCGCAGCACCGGCGCCGTGCCGGCATCCAGGTGGCGCACCGTCTCCTGCACCGCCGCCAGCGTGCCGTTCAGCCGCGTCAGCGCCTGATGGAGCTGCGGGTTGTTGACGGCCTCGTTCGCGCCGTGCAGCACGCCGTTCAGGTTCTGGCCGATCTCGGCGAATGGCACCGCGCCCAGCTTCGCCATGAGCTGGCTTGCGGTGGAGGTCAGGTCGTCCAGCCCGCCGCCGCCCTCGTTGTCGGCGGGGATGACCTGCACTTCGCCCTCCTGCGCCACCTCGGCTGGCGGCGCGTCCGGCAGGAACTCCAGCGCCACCTCCTTCTGCCCGGTGATCAGGTTGCCGCCGCGCAGGCGCACGCGCAGGCCCTCGCGGACCAGGATGGGCACGTAGTCGCGGAACGGCTGCCTCGGCTTGTCCCCGATCGGCTGCACCCGGTCGAGCTGCAGGGCGAAGCCGACGCGCACCCGGGTCTGGTCGGTGTCGGTCGAGTATTGCAGATCGACCGAGGTCACGTCGCCGATGGCCATGCCCTGCAGGGTCACGTGCGCCCCCACCGCCAGGCCGTCCACCGAGCCCGTGAAGTAGCTGGCCAGCATCGCCCGGCGCCGCGCCGTCGCCGTGTCGGCCACCTCCTGGTTCGCATACAGGGGAAAGCTGTCCCCCTCCGCGCTGGCCGCCTGATCGGGGCCAGCCTTGCCGCCAGGGGAGCCAGAGGCGGCAGCGTCGCCAGGGGAGGGCGTATCGAAGGTGATGCCGCCCAGCACCACCGCCTTGAGGCTGTCCACCTGTAGCCGCACCCCCTCCGGCCCCACCCGCAGCTCGATGCCCGAGCTGTTCCAGAACCGGCTGTCCCGGTGCACCCACCCGGCATAGGGCGCGCTGACGAAGATGTGCAGCGTCACGCTCTCGGCCATGCCGGTGAAGTCCCAGCCGACGACGCGGCCCACGTCGAGGTCGTGGAAGAACACCGGCGTGCCCAAGTTGATGGGACCCAGCCGCGAGGCCGTCAGGTTGAACGCGCGGCCGGGGGTGTCGGGGACCAGGGTGGGCGGGTTGACCAGCCCGGTGAACTCGCGCTTGGCGGGCTGGCCGGCCTCGCCGGGCTGCATGGCGACGTAGGTGCCGGTCAGGATGGTGTTCAGCCCCGTGATGTCGCCGGCATACACCCGGGGCTTCACCACCCAGAACTGCGCGCCTTCGGTCAGCAGATCCTCGGCCTGGGCGGTCATGCGGATGCTGGTCACGACGTGCTTGCGGTCGGGCGTCAGCTCGAAGCCCTGCACGGTGCCCATCTGCATGTCCTTGAACTTGACCTGGCTCTGGCCGGCCTGGAGGCTTTCGGCGCTGTCGAAGGTGACCCGCACCAGGGGGCCGCGCCGGACTAGGGTGGTCCACAGCAGGCCGCCGCCGATCAGCACGCTCGCGACGGGGATCAGCCACACCCAGGACAGCCGACGGCGGCGCACGACGGCGTCCCGGCCGCCAGCACCTTGGCCGCCAGCACCTTGGCTATCCTCGCCGCCCGTGCCCTCATCGCCACTCATCGCGAGGGTGCATCCCACATCAGGCGCGGATCGAAGCCCTCGGCGGCGAAGATCGTCAGCAGCACGGTGGCGGCGAACGCCAGCGCACCGGGCTCGGTCGTCACCTGGGCGACGGAGCCGAACTGCACCAGCGCGGACAGGATGCTCTCCATGAACACGTCGATCATCGACCAGCGCCCGATGACGGCGATCACCCGGTACAGGGCCGTCGCCTGCCGCAGGTGGCGGTCTCCGTGGCTATGCTGGCGGCCAGGGCGATGCGGCTGGCCGGGCTGCCGGCGCAGCACGATGAGCAGCATCGTGCCCAGCCCCAGGATTTTAAGCACCGGCACGGCGACGCTGGCGCCGAACACGATGACCGCCAGGGACCAGTCCCCGCCGACGGCCAGCTCCCAAACGCCGCTCAGGATGGTGCTCGGGCTGCCTCGGCCGGTCTGGATGACGGTCAGGACCGGGAACACGTTGGCCGGCACGTAAAACACCAGCGCCGACAGCGTGAGCGCCGCCGTGCGCGCCAGGCTGTCGGGCTTGCGGCGGTGCAGGGCGCCGCCGCAGCGCGGGCAGCGCGCATCCGGGCCGCGGCGCGCGTCCGGGCCGCGGCGCGCATCCGAGCCGGCGGGACGGCAGGCCAGCTCGCAAGTCCCGCAGCATATCAGGTCAGCTAGCGGGGTGGGCACTCTGGCGGGCGCCGGGTCCGCTGCTGGCGCAGACCGGGCCGGCGCGTGGCGGGCGATCGCTTCCCACACGGCCTGCGGATCCAGCACCGCGTCGCCGGCGATGGTCGCCACCATGAAGCCGAACAGCGCCAGCAGGCCCCATCCCGCCTCGATCTGCGCCAGCACGCCCAGCTTGGTGTAGGCGACGAAGTAGCCGACCAGGAACACCTCGATCATCGACCAGGGCCGCAGCCAGTTGCGCCAGGCGAACGCCCGTGCCAGCCCCGGCGGCGGCCTCTGCAGCCGCACCCCGCCCAGCACGTAAACCGATAGGCCCGCCACCAGCAGCGGCGCCAGCACCGTGGTGGCGAACACCAGCGCGCCCAGCGGCCACACCCCGTTCTGCGCCAGCGCCACCGGGCCGGAGAACAATCCGGCCGTGCGGATGCGGCCCTCGGCCTGCACCACCGCCAGCACGTTGGTCGCCCCGGCGGCGAACAGCAGCACGCAGCCCAGGTTCAGCGCCAGCGCCAGCCGGAGCGGGTCGGCCCAGGTCCGGCGCAGCAGCGCACCGCACCGCCAGCAGCGCGCGGCAGACCCGGGGGGCAGAGCCGGCAGGCGCTGCGCCTGGCCGCATTCATGGCAACTGCGCACGACAGAGGTGGTGCAGTCGGCACCATGCAGGGTCGGCGCGGTCCGTAGGCTGTCAGCAAGCGGCAATCATCGGCTCCATCTCCTGGTTCCGCATCTGTCGTGAAGCACATATCCCTCCCCGTCGGCGCCGTCTCGGGCGGACCGCCCCGGGCAGGCTGGCTCGCGCCGACCGTGGCGGCAGCCTGCCATAGATATCTGTCGCCGCCGGCCTGCCCGATCGGCCGGTGCCGCCGTCAAGCCTGGCCAGGCCGCAACTCGCCGCCGCTCGGCCACCCGCAGCCTCGCCACAGTATCACTACAGGAGAACTTACTGTTCCCCAGTAGAGCCATAGGCGTGTCAGTCCGCGCCGGATAGTATCGCGCCCCGAGTCACAGTCTCGTGCGCCGGCGCATTGCCTGCCTCGGCCGCCTTGCGGACAGCACAACTCCGTACGAGCCTGTAAAGGCCGTCGCCGCACGAAACTTCGGCGATCCACGACCATCCGGGGAACGCACTGATGATCCAGCGGCACGTCCTGCGAACGGCTGATCGGGTCGCGGGCGCCTTCGGCCTGCTGGACCGGGACCTGGACGGCGCCGGGATGCTCGACCTGGCGCAGCGGCGCTGCTGCCTGGACGGCTTCGACGCGGCGGCGGTGACCGAGCCGCTGCGGGTGCTGCTGCAGGCTTACAGCCGCGAGGCGGAGCTGTCCCTTGCGGGACGGACCGCCGCGCGGTGGGACGTGATGCGGTTCCTGTCGAACCTGGCCCGCATGGTCGAGGAGGAGGCGGCGCGGCCCGCCCTGCGCGACGAGCCGGTCACGGCCCCGATCTTCGTCACCGGCCTGCCCCGCAGTGGCACGACGTTCCTGTACCGCCTGCTGGCCGAGGACGGCGGCCACCGCGTCCCGCTGATGTGGGAGACGATCCAGCCCTATCCCGATCCAGGGCCGGCGCCCCGCCGGGACCCGCGTCCCGCCCGGGTCGCCCGCAACCTGCGCGCCTTCGCACGCCTGGCGCCGGAGTTCCCGAGCCTGCACCCGGTCAGCGCCACCTCCCCGCAGGAGTGCACGGAGATCACCGCGCACCTGTTCCGCTCCCTGCGCTTCGACACGACCCACCATGTGCCCTCCTACCGGAGCTGGCTTGACCGCGCGGGACACGCGGACGCCTACCGCTTCCACCGGCGCTTCCTGCAGCACTTGCAGGCGCAGGACCGGACGGGCCGGGACGGCGCGGCGCCGCGCCGTTGGGTGCTGAAGGCGCCGGAGCACCTTTTCGCGCTCGACGCGCTACTGCAGGCCTACCCCGACGCGAACCTGGTGTTCGTCCATCGCGACCCGCTCCAGGTGCTGCCCTCGGTCGCACGCCTGACCGAGGTGTTGCGCACGCCCTTCACCCGCCGCATCGACCGCGCCGCCATCGGCCGCCAGGTCGCCGGCGACTGGCTGGCCGGGGCGGCGCGGATGGTGGAGGCGAGTCGATCCCTCCCAGGACGCACGCGGGTCGTCCACGTCCACTACCGCGACCTGGTCAACCGGCCACTCGAAACGGTGGCTGGCGTTTACCGCGGCCTCGGCCTCGGCCTGTCCAAGACCACGGCCCTGCGCGTTGGGCGCCTGCTTGAGCGCGAGCCGCAGGGTGGCTACGGGCAGAACCAGTACCAATTCGCGGACTATGGCCTTGACCCGGCCCAGCAGCGCCGGCGTTTCCAGCCCTATGTCGAGCATTTCCGGGTTGAAGCGGGATACGAGGCTGGCGCGGCAACGCCGGATACGGCGCGGCGCGCGGCGCCTCTGCCGCGGCCATCCGCCCCAGCCCGCAAGGCTGCGCCGATCGCCTGAACGGCAGGGGCGCATGACGCCCGGCCCTGTGCTTGACGCCTGGCGCGCCTATTCACAACTGCAGCATCCCAGCCCTGACGCCCCGGCGCTGCTACGAAGGACATCCGCATGGCATCCGAAGCAACCCCCGTCTGGTTCATCACCGGCTGCTCGACCGGCTTTGGCCGCGAGCTGGCCGTGCAGGTGCTCGCCCGCGGCTGGCGGGCCGTCGTCACCGCGCGGGACAAGGCGCGCGTGGCCGACCTGCTACAGGGCGCAGGGGACCGCGCCCTGGCGCTGGACCTGGACGTGACGGACCCGGCCCAGGTCGCGGCGGCGGCGCAGGCGGCCGAGGACCGGTTCGGCGCAGTGGACGTGCTGGTGAACAATGCCGGCTACGGCTATCAGTCGTCGGTCGAGGAGGGCGTGGAGGAAGAAATCCGCGCGCAGTTCGACGCCAACGTGTTCGGGCTGTTCAGCATGACCCGGGCGGTGCTGCCGGGGATGCGGGCGCAGCGGCGGGGGCATGTGCTCAACGTCACCTCGGTCGCGGGCTTCTGCGGGTTCCCCGGGTCCGGCTACTACTCCGCCAGCAAGCACGCCGTGGAGGGCTGGTCTGACGCGCTGGCCGCCGAGGGAGCGCCCTTGGGCATCAAGGTGACCTGCATTGAGCCGGGGCCGTTCCGCACCGACTGGGCCGGCCGCTCGCTCAAGCAGACGCCGAACCGGATCGCGGACTACGCCGACACGGCTGGCGCCCGGCTGAGTGGGACGACGGGCTACAGCGGCAAGCAGCCCGGCGACCCGGCGCGGGCGGCGGCGGCGATGATCCAGGTCACGCAGGAGGAGAACCCGCCGCACCACTTGGTGCTGGGCGCCTTCGGCCTGGACGCCGTCACGAACAAGCTGCGGACGACGCTGGCCGAGGTGGAAACCTGGCGCGAGGTGGGGCTGGCGACGGACTTCCCAGGTGGCTGAGCCCCGGTAGGCTCTCGAACCGACCGCGGCCTGCATAGGCTGCTGGGCCTACCCCGTAAGCAGCGCCAGCAGCTACCCCGCCAGCATGCCCTGCAGCCTCGCCACCAGCGTGTGCAGCGCGAACGGCTTGACCAGGATCTCCATGCCCGGCTCGAGCGCCTCGTGCCCAACTGCGCCACCCGCATACCCCGTGATGAACAGCACCCGCAGCCCCGGCCGCAGCACCCGGGCGGCGTCAGCCAGTTGGCGGCCATTCAGGCCCGGCAGGCCCACATCCGTCACCAGCATGTCCACCCGCCCCGTGGATTGCAGCAGGTCCAGGCCGGAGGAGCCGTCCGCCGCCTGCAGCACCGCATAGCCCAGCTCCTGCAAGGTTTCAGCCACCAGGACACGCACCGCCTCCTCGTCATCGACGACGAGCACGGTCCCCTCCCCGGCCGCAGCCGCCGCGCATGGGCTGCCCGGCGCATCGGCGATGTCGGCGACGGCATCGTGCCGGGGCAGCAGCAGGCGGAAGGTCGTGCCCTCATCCAGCGCGCTGCGCACCCGCACCTGCCCGCCGGACTGCCGGATGAAGCCGTACAGCATCGACAAGCCGAGCCCGGTGCCCTGGCCCAGCGGCTTGGTGGTGAAGAACGGCTCGAACACCCGGTCCAGCACGTCGGGCGGCATGCCGGCACCGGTGTCAGTCACCTCGATGGCGACATAGCTGCCTGGCGGCGCCGTGCCTCCCAGCCCACCCTCGGCGGGTACGGCCGGCTCGACCTCCCCTGGCGCTGCGTTCCCCGTCCGGATCAGAAGCCGCCCGCCGTCCGGCATGGCATCCCGGGCGTTGATGGCCAGGTTCAACAGGGCGTTCTCCAACTGGTTCGGGTCGCACAGCGTGCCCCACAGCCCCGGCGCCAGCACCAGGTCCAGGGTAATGCCGGGGCCGAGCGTGCGGGCCAGCAGGTCCTCCATCCCGGCTACGAGCGCGTTGGCGTCCACCGGCCGCGGGTCCAACGGCTGCCGGCGGGCGAAGGCCAGCAGCCGCTGCGTCAGGGCGGCGGCGCGGTTGGCGCTGGTGGCGGCGATCTCGACGAAGCGCGGCGCCTCGTCGAACCGGCCCGCCGCCACCCGCCGGGCCAGCAGCTCCAGCGCGCCAGTGATGCCGGTCAGCAGGTTGTTGAAGTCGTGCGCGATGCCGCCGGTCAGTTGCCCGACCGCCTCCATCTTCTGCGACTGGCGCAACGCCTCCTCCGCCCGCTGCAGCTCGGCCGTGCGCTGCTCCACGCGGGCCTCCAGGGTGGCGTTCAGCTCGCGCAGCTCGGCCTCGGCCCGGGCGCGCTCCACCGCATCCCAGATCAGCGACGCGACGTCCTTCACCAGCTCGGTCTCATCCGGCCGCCAGACGCGCGGCGTGCAGTGGTTCACGAACAGGCTGGCGCGCACCTGCCCGGCCCGGACCAGCGGCACCGACACGACGGCGCCGATGCCCAGGGCCGCCCAATGCTCGCGGTTCTCGTGCGGGGCGGTGCAGTCGTGGATCACCATCGTCAGCCCAATCCGCTGCCGGGCCTTGTGGATGCGGCCGAACTTCTCCAGCGAGTAGCCGCCCTGCAACGGCGGCAGGCCGTCATGGTAGGCCGTCTGCATCATGGTGGTCTCGCCGTCCGGCTGCACCAGGCCCCAGCCGACGCGATGGACTTTCAGGTACTGGCCCAGCGCCGTGGCCGCCGCGGCGACGATGGCCGGGGCGTCGGCCAGGGTCTGCACCTGCGCCAGCAACGCCCACAGCATGTCCTGCCGGCCCTGGGCGGCCCGGCGGGCGGTGATGTCGATGGCGGTGCCCACAGCGCGGGTGCAGCGGCCCTCGCTGGGACCCTCCCCGTCGGTATCCTCCTGGAACAGTCCTCGCCCCTTGGCCGCCACCCAGCGCAGGGCGCCATCGTGCTTGCCGAGGGTGCGGTACTCCACGTCATACGGCAAGCGCTGTGCCGGATCGACGGCAGCGGCGAACGCAGCGGCGACGGAGGCCCGGTCGTCCGGATGCAGCCCGGCGAAGAAATCGTCCATGCCGCACGGCTCGTCCGGGTGCAGGCCGAACATCGCCCTGGTGCGGGCGGACCAGGTCAGCACGCCGCCGGGCACGCCGGCATCCAGGTCCAGGTCCCAAGTGCCGACCTCCGCCGCCTCGGTTGCCAGGCGCAGGCTGGCCTCGCTGAGTTCCTGGGCGTGCAGGCGGTCCCCGACCTCGGCGAGCAGGGCGGCATTCTCCGTCTCCAGGCCGGTCACCCGCTCGCGCTCCCGCGTCACGTCCACCTGGCTGGCGCAGAAGTAGGCGACCTGCCCGGCCTGGTCGCGCACAGGGGCGATCAGCAGGCGGTTCCAGAACGGCGTGCCATCCTTGCGGTGGTTGCGCAGGTCGATCTCGATGCCCTGGCTGGCCTGCACGGCGGCACGGATGCGGGCGATGGCGGCTGGGTCGGTGCCGGGTCCCTGCAGGAAGCGGCAGTTGCGGCCCACCACCTCCTCCCGCGCATAGCCGGACAGGCGGCAGAAGCTGTCGTTGACGAATATGATGGGGTTGTCGGGCAGCCGTGCATCGCTGATGGCAATGGGCATGTGGGTGGCGCGGACGGCGGCGGCAAAGGGATCGCCGCCGTCCAGACGCAGCAGCCCGGCCCCGGCCCGGGCAAGGCTGGCCTCGGCCTGGACCTGGGCGGTCTGGCTGGCGCCGTCATCCGTGCCGGGTTCGTCAATGCCAGGAAGGAGAGCGTCCGTCATGGAAAGGATATAGCGCAATCCCGTCGCGGCGTCAGTGACGGTATATCACGGAAGGGTAACAGAGCGTACGTAGAATGGTGCGCCCATAACCGATCCTGGGAGCAATCAGACCCATGCGACCATAAAGAACAGGGAAAACCCGCATGGCCAAGCAAGCACACGCCGAAGCCGCCACGCAGCACGAGACCGCCGCAAGGCGCACCGCACGGCTGCCGAGCACCACGGTAAGGGCGACCACGCCGCCGCCCACGCGCACAGCACGAAGGCGCATGAGGAGAGCACCAAGGCGCACACCCACTCCACTGCGGCGCACGGCAAGAGCACCGAGACGGCGAAGACGTAAACCCCGCGTTCTTCGGCGGGCGGGGTTCAGGCCCCGCCCACTACTGCGTCGGCCGTGCGGCCAGGTCCGGCAAGGGCGTGGACCCGTCCGGCGTGCCCTCCCGCCCCGCCGCCAGCATCATGGCGACCGTGACGTAAGTGCCGGACACCGTTACCAGGTCCACGACCTGCTGGTCCGACAGCACCGCCTTGGCTTGGGCGAACGTCGCATCCGACACCGCGTGCGTCGCCGCAAGCTCGGTGCACAAGTCGTACACCGCGGCCTCGTCGGGCTGCATTGCCGCTGGTCGCCGGCCCGCGAGCAGGTCCGCCGCCACCGCCTCCGGCAGCCCGGCCTTGATCGCCAGGGGGTAGTGCGCCTTCCACTCCACCTGCGAGGTCCATAGCCGGGCCTGGATCAGGATGGCGAACTCGTTTAGCCGGCGCGGGACGGAGGTGTTGAAGCGTAGGTAGTCCAGCAGCGCCACCATCCGCGCCGCCATGACGGGGCTGCGGAGCATGACGTTGTAGGGGCCCTGCAGGCCCAGGCTCGACACTTTCAGCATCTCGTCGGCCACCTGGTGCTGCGCCGGCGTCAGCTCCTCGACGGTCAATTGCTTGAAGCGCTTGTCCAGCATCGCCGCTCCTGCCACGGCCGGCAGCAGCAACGCGCACCCGGCCAGCATCATCCTGCGTGACATCCCTGCCCTCCCTCGTTGGCGCCCGTTGCGCCGGGGCCGTCCTTTCACGGAGCCTAGTCCGCCGGATGCAGCCCTGCCAACCTCAGCCTTCGCCGCCAATGCTTAAAGCCCGTTTTGGAAGTCATGGTGCGGGCAGTCGCTTGCGGTTTGGGTGGACGGCGCGATGGGTCATGAGGCGGATCATGGCGAGGGTGACCATGGCCTCGGACACCTCTGGCAGGTGCTC
>JAABUX010001197.1_pt1 | contig 40334 bp, 32 predicted proteins | sample 5561851 | NCBI WGS metagenome assembly JAABUX01 (sample SAMN10711883, study PRJNA513361) | rock metagenome | isolation source: Antarctica rocks | place: Antarctica: Victoria Land, Richard Nunatak red sandstone | collected 2016-01-03 | reverse complement strand
TCTGCAAATAAACGGTCTGGTGGATCGGCTAGAGGCCTCTCAGGGGGCGCGGGGCGCTCCCAGGACAACCTTTTGCCGGCCCTGGGCGGAGAGGGACCAAGGTCGGCGTGGACACGGAGAATAGGCGCACGGACGCGACCTACTATACTATTGCTATCGCCTCATGAGCGACACGAGTACTATCGCCTCATGAGCGAACACCGGGGAGGTTATGCGCGACACGAACTCTACATCGATGGGGCACGACTTGTTGGAGGTCCCCCGCTTCGGCCAGTTGTTGGACCGGCGTAGGGATCGCCTTGGTTTGCTGGTCTCGGCCGCCCGCGCGTGTGGCGACGTCGTCGGGCTCAAATTCGGGACGCGCGACTTTTATCTCCTCGTGCATCCCGACGCCATCCAACATGTCCTGGTGACAAACCACCGCAACTACCACAAAGGACCCGACCACATCTATCTCAAACCCATGATCGGCGAGGGGCTGATCACAAGCGAGGGCGAGGCGCACCTGCAGCAACGGCGCATGTTGCAGCCCGCCTTCCACCAGACGCGCATCGCCGCCTATGCCACGGCGATGACGTCCTACACCACGGATATGCTCGACGGATGGCGGCACGGAGGGACCGTCGACCTGTCGAGCGAGTTGATGTCTCTCACACGGCGCATTGTCATCCAGGTGCTCTATGGCGTGGACATCGATGACGACGGCGATCCCTTTGGTCCCAGCCTACGGGCTGCCCTGGCCCAATTTAACGAGGATCAGCGCGGTATGCTGCCCAACACGCGGCGCGCGGTGCGCGACCTCGATACCATCACCTACGCGCTCATCGCACAGCGCCGCGCCGCGGGCGAGACGACCGGCGACCTCCTGTCGATGCTGCTCGCGATGCGGCGCAAGACGCCCGGCACGTCTGATGCGCCCGGCGCGCCGCTGACGGACCAGCAGATCCGCGACGAGATCATGACCCTCTTCTTCGCCGGCCATGAGACGACCGCGGCCGCACTGACGTGGTCCTGGTACTTACTTGCTCAACACCCCGACATCATGGCGACGCTGCGGGACGAACTCGACGCGGTGCTGGGCGCGCGGCCGCCGACGGTGGACGACCTACCGCGCCTGCGCTACACCACGATGGTCTTTGCCGAGGCGCTGCGTCTGTTCCCATCGGTCTGGAGCATCACGCGCACGTCCGTGGCCGAGGATCGCATCGGCCCGTACCGCATCCCGGCCGGGATGCCGGTGATGATCAGCCCCTACATCACCCACCACGACGCGCGCTTCTATCCGGACCCGGACCGCTTCGACCCCACGCGGTTCGACCCGGACCACGATGTGCGCAAGCAATTGCCGCGCTTCGCCTACGTCCCCTTTGGCGGCGGACCACGCCAGTGCATGGGCGAGTCGTTCGGCTGGATGGAAGGGACGCTGCTGCTGGCCACCATGGGTCAGCGATTCCACATGCGCCTCGCGCCCGACCACGAGGTCGTCCCCCGCGCCCTGATCACGCTACGCCCCAAGGACGGGGTGCGCGTCGTGCTGGACGCGATACGCCGCTAGCCGCGCGCGGCGCGCAGCCCCTGGAACATCTCGATGGCGCGCTGGCGACGCTCGGCATGGTCGATGATGGGCGCTGGGTACGTCTTGCCCGGCGCGAAGCCCAGGCGCGCCGCCTCCGCGACGGGCAACGTCCAGGGGCAATGGATGTACTTATCGGGCAGCGCCGCCAGTTCGGGGACGTAGCGGCGCACGTACGCGCCGGAGGGATCGTGGCGCTGGCCCTGCGTCACGGGATTGAAGACGCGGAAGTAGGGCTGGGCGTCGGTCCCCACCGAGGCGCTCCACTGCCAGCCGCCGACGTTGGCCGGCTTGTCGCCGCAGGTCAGCCGGTCCCAGAAGTAGGCCTCGCCCTTGCGCCAGTCAAGCAGCAGGTCCTTGCACAGGAAGCTGGCCGTGATCATGCGCAACCGGTTGTGCATCCAGCCCTCCGCGTTGAGCTGGCGCATCCCGGCGTCGACGATGGGGTAGCCGGTCCGGCCGTTACACCAGGCGGCGAATAGATCGGGGTCATCCGCGTAGGGCAGGGCGTCGTACGCGCGGTGGAAGGCGTGCTCGGTCACATAGGGGAAGTGGGCCATCCAGGCCCAGTAGAAATCGCGCCAGGCCAACTCGCCCTCCCACGCGACCGGTCCCCTGGCCTCATCGTGCTCCTGCCTGGCGGCGGCGCGCGCGGCGGCCAGCGCGGTGCGCGGCGAGAGGGTCCCGAAGCGCAGGTGGGGCGATAGGCGGCTGGTCCCCGCCTCGGCCGGGACGTTGCGCGCCGTGTTGTACTCGTGGATGGGGGCGCGCGTCCGCGCGTCGCGCGCGAACGCCGCGAGCAGGGCCAACGCCTCGTCCTCTCCTCCCCTGGCGATGCGGGCATTGGTGGACCACCCGAGATCTTGCGGCCGGGGAATGGCGATCCCGTCGAGCGTTGGGGTGGTCAGAGCCCGCTCCGGCTCGGGCAGTGACGCCGGGGCGGACAGCCTTGCCCAGGCGCGCCAGTAGGGCGTGTAGACGGTGTAGGGCTGACCGGCGCCGGTCAGCAGTTCGTCCGGCTCGGCGATCAGCAGGTCCTTGAAGTCGCGGTAGAGGTAGCCGGCCGCCTCGACCTCGCGCTTGACGCGGCGGTCGCGCTCCAGACCGGGCGCGATATAGTCGCGGTTAGCGTAGATGCCCTGCGCGTCAGTCTCGCGCAGCAGCGCCAGCAGCGCCTCCACGGGATCACCCTGCCGCACCAGGAGCCGGCTGCCCAGACGGCGCAGGCTGCCGTCGAGCGCGCGCAGGCTGTCCAGCAGAAACGTGACGCGCGGCGCGCCGCCATGCGGCGCGGCCATCAACGTGGGATCGACCACGAAGACGGGAATGACCTGCTCCGCGTCGCGCGCCGCGTGGTAGAGCGCGGTCTGATCGCGCACCCGCAGGTCGCGCCGGAACCAACAAACGAGCGTACGCACGTGTCGCTTTCCTCTCAGTTGCCAGTTGCCAGTTGCCAGTTGCCAGTTGCCGGTGGGCAGTAGAGTGTACCGGGTATTGCCGATTCAGTCCTGCAGTTCATGAAGTGATATCGGACCTCCGGGAAGCGCGGGGGTGCGCCACTTTTTCGCCTTTGCTACGCTGCTCACCGCGCGTCCCCAGACCGATAATCCACGGGCCATGCGTGCAAAGGCGCGTCAGTCCCCGACGGTGGGGCGATGGCCACACGACAGGATGCATGGGCCGCGGTCGGATTACCGGATTAAGAGGTCAGCTACCGGGAGACAGTGGCGTCGGCGTTGGGGTAGCGGTGCTCGTGGCCGTCGCTGTCGCGGTTGGCGTTAGCGTTGGCGTTAGCGTTGGCGTTGGCGTTGGCGTTGGCGTTGGCGTTGGCGTTGGCGTTGGCGTTGGCGTGGATGAGGGGATCATCGTCGGCGTCATGGTCGCGGTAGGTGTGGCCGTGGCCGTTGGCAGCGCCGTGGGAATGGCAGTGGCGCTGGGCACGACGGGCAGCGTCGGGATCGGAGGAAGCGGAGCCAGGGTTGGCGTCGTGGTCGGCGCTGGCGTCGCCGTCGGCACGACCGTTGGCGTCGCCGCGCGCGCGGTCCGGGTCGCCGTCGGAGTCGCCGTCTGGGTTGGTGTCCGGGTTGGCGGCCGGGTTGGTGTCCGGGTGGGCGGCCGGGTGGGCGTCCGGGTGGGCGGCGACGCGGGCGTGGCCGTAGGCACGACCGTCGGGCCACCCTGCGCTGTCGCGATCGGCGTCGCGGTCGCCCTGGACAGGGGCGTCTTCGCACCCTGTGGGGCGGAGGGGTAGGCGGGGCGATAGCCGGGGACCGTATCGCACGCGCAGATGAAGCCGTAGCGGTGGGCATACTCGATCAACCACCAGCCGCGCCGGTCGTCGGCGGCGTCGAGCAGGGTGGAGACATAGGACTGCCCGGCATGCAAGAGGGCGATGGCATAGCCCTGGTGGATAGGCGAATCGCGCACCGTCGTCAGCCGCGCCTTGACCGTCACAACCGTGCCGCTGCCGTTACCCAGGGCAGCGGCGAGAGTCCAGCCGTTCAGACCGGCATACTCGACGCCGATCCATCCCGGTCGCCGCGCCCAGACGTGGAATTGCTCGCCCCAGTTGGCGTCGCCCACGATGCGGCACCCCACCGAGGCGCACGAGTGCACGTAGGCCTTTGGCCACACCACGACGGCGATGGCCGGGTTGCCGCCGTCGTATGCCCGGCGATCACGGCCGCCGACAATCGCGCGTGGCATGGCCAGGGGGCGTGGGACGCTGCCCGTGACGCCGCGCAGCAGCGTCATGAACAGCGGCCAGTCCCAGCCGATACCAGGGTCGGTGTGGTTGGCGGCGGGGACGTTCTCGTGGCCGAAGACGGCGTTGCGCGTCCACTGCAGGCGCAGGCGCATCCGTAGGTTGACGTAGCGCAGGATCGAGGCGCTGGCGTCGTACTGCGCGGGGGTATAATCGCCACCCGCGTAGCCCTCATGCTCGATGCCAATGGAGTGGTAGTTGATGTACTCGTTGCCCGCATGCCACGCCGCGTCGGAGACGTGGACGAGCTGGAAGATGCGCCCATCGCGGCACACCAGGAAGTGCGCGCTGGCATCGGAAATAGGGTCGGTGAGCCAGTTGAGCGCGGAGGCGCAGCCCGACTGAGTGTCGTGGATGACCACATAGCGGACGGTTTTGTTGCGTGGGCGGTGCTCGGGCCAATAGTTGGGCGAGGGCGCCGCGATGGCCTCGGGATAGTCGACGTAGAAGTGCCGGATCGCCGGCGAGAGAGGTGTGGCTCGCTCCACGGCCGCCCAATCGGGCCGCACGCCCAATCGCTCGTAGACATCTTGCACCAGCGCCCTCGCCACCACCGCGTGCAGCGCCCCACCACCGGCCAGCATGGCCACGGACGGCGCCCACGCGGCAAGGATCGCGGTCCCTTGCCCGTGGCCAGCGCCGGTCGCATTTGCCGTCAGGAACGATCCCAGGCGACGCAGTTGCGCGGCCAGGACGGGCGACTCTATCACCAGAGCCCCAGTCCCGGCGTGGATGGCGACTCCGGGCGCCAAAGCGCCTGGCTCGGCGGCCAGCGCATGCAGGAGCGCGGTCGGCGGCGACACACTGGCGAAGGCTCCGTACCGGTTGCTCCCTTGTTGCCCACCGCCGTGCGGAGGCATGGGAGAAAGTGGCGAGGGGCCGCCGCGCGGAGGACGCAAGGAGGAGACAGGTCCGATCAACACCATCAGCGTGAGCGTAGCGAGGGCCAAAGCGGCCAGGGCGCGGGCTGCATGCGGCACGAGGCTTCATCCCGATCGTATAGTCGCGGCGGCTCGGGGACGCGTTGGTTCTAGCCTACCCTGTCGGGCTGGCCCACGTCAATAGCAACCGCCTATCCCCCTATCCCTCGTGTTCGACGGTGTAGCGGATAGAGCCTGCGGCCGCGTCGCCGGGGCGGACCTGCCGTAGGTGGGCGATGTCCTGCCGGCCCTGCGCGTAGAGGTTGACCGCGTCGGTGGCGCAGGTCTGGTTCTCGAGGCAGACATAGGTGTCGCCTATCCGTCCATTTGGTATACACTGCCCTGTAGACGGATACGAAGGAGAGATGAGATGAGTGTCGCTGTCTATCCGCGGCTAGCCCAACTGCTTGAGAGGAGTCATGTGACCGTTGCCGAACTGGGACGACGCATCGAGGATCGCTACGGCCTTACCGTCAATCCCAAGACGCTCTATCGCCTGACGCAAGCAGCGCCCATCCAACGGGCGGACCTGGAGATCGCCGGCGCCGCGGCGGCAATCCTGGGCGTTGGGCTCGATGATCTGTTCACCGTGGACGCCGTCTCCGTCGATGCCCACGACGAGGAAGACTCGCGGATCCTCGGACCGGCGGACAGTCGCCGGATGGCCGAACTCATCGACCGACAGGCCCGTCGACTCTTGACCGAGCCTGAGTGGATAGAGATGGAAGGGCTTGTCGCCAAGTACGGGCAACTCTTACATGAGCGACGCCTGCGCGAACGCGCCGGGAGACGAGGCGTTTCGCTGGACCAGGAGCGGCGCGAGACCGAGGCGCACCTCGCGCAGGCGCTCGACAACTGGGCCGCCGATGAGGTCGAGGCGCGGCAGCAGGCGCTGGTCGAGCGGGCGGTCGAGCAGCACGCGCGGTAAGCCTGATGCAGGACGACATCCGTCTGGCCGAGTTGCTGGAGCAGATCACGGGAACCGACCGCAACGACCCGCACGCTGACCTCGTTCGGCAGGTTGCCCGCCTGCGCGCCCGCGATGCGTGCGAGTACTGTCTGCTGCCAACATCCGGGCAATTTCAGATCGATCATATCGTCCCCGCCGCGCTGTGGCCGGACTACACCGCCCACCGCCTCAGCGCGGCTATCACGCCCATCGCGAACCGCCGTGGGCCCGACCACCTCGACAACTTCGCGTGGTGTTGCCCTTTCTGCAACGAGGGCAAGCACCAGCGTATCACTCACCGGGTTGGCCGCCACGTGCTGCGTCTTTTCGATCCGCGCTACGATCTATGGTCCGACCACCTTACTTTTATGAACCACTACCTCTTCATTGTTGGTCTCACGCCAATCGGCGTGGCGACGCAGCGCGCGCTGGGGTTTAACGTCGGCGGCATTAGTGGCCCTCTTGGCACACGCCATGATAGCATCCTGGACGGACACTATCCCCCTCCCTGGATCGCGTCGCGCACGGCCTCCACGTCCTCATAGGACGTAGCCAGACCGCGTTACCCCTCGTGTTCGACGGTGTAGCGGATAGAGCCTGCGGCCGCGTCGCCGGGGCGGACCTGCCGTAGGTGGGCGATGTCCTGCCGGCCCTGCGCGTAGAGGTTGACCGCGTCGGTGGCGCAGGTCTGGTTCTCGAGACAGAAGAAAGCGTCGCCGCCGAGCGTGTAGATGACCATGTGCGTGAAGTCGTCGGAGGCGGAGAGGCGCAGCCGCAGCCCCTGTCTGGGATAGGCGATAACCGCGTCCTGGCCGGGGAGCAATCCCGTGTAGACGTGGTCGAGTCTCAGGGCGCCGACGGGCACGGGCTGGCGCAGGTCGAACATAGCGTACATGATACCGTCGACGTCCAGCACGCGGCCGGTCGGCAACAGGTCCCGGTCGGCCTCCATGACCTGCGTGGCCGGGATGCTGACCGTCGTATCGGCCGCGCCCGAGAGCGTGGCAAAGTAGGGGTGCAGCGCGAAGCCGAACGGCAGGTCCGTCGCGCCCTTATTCTCGACGCCGTAGGCAACGGTCACGCCGTCCGCGGTCAGCGTGTAGGTCAGGGTCAACCGGCTAGCGAAGGGATAGGCATGGTAGTGCGGGCTGGCCGGGGTGATGTCGATGTGCGTCGTGACCTTGACCGCGTCCGGCGCGACCACGGGCTGGTCGTACTGCCACGGTTGGTCGAAGACGAGGCCGTGGATCAAGACATCGTTGCCCTGCGGCCTCTCGACGTCCGCCAGCGAGTAGGCGCGCCCCTGGTACGTGTAGCGCCTGTCACGCACGCGGTTGGGCAGCGGCCAGAGCACGAAGTTGCCCGTGAAGTCCATCCGCTTGAGCAACGCCGGCTCGCAGTAGATCAACTCGTGCTCCCCCACGCGTAGCCGGAACATGTTGCTGCCCAGCTCGGGCGCGATGCCGACGGTGATCGAGCGCGCCGGGCGCGCGCTATCCTTGTACGACAGCAGAATGACGGTCGATTCGATGGCGGGGTCGTGCTGTACCGTCGCGTCAAAGGGCGTGGCGCCCGTCGACACGCCGTCGGTCGAGAAGGTCTGGTCGTCGTCGTTGTGTGCGGTCGTCAACTGCGGTCTCCCTTGGCGAGCTAGACAGACATGTGGTTTCTACGCAGGGTATCTGTCCCCATCGTACCATCAGCCGCGAGACCACGACGCGCGGTTGAGCCATCGCCGGCGAGAGCGTGACAACTGCCATCGGGATGTGGCATGCTAACATCAGTCCACCGTGAGCTATGGACGGGAGGGGCCATGCTCCATCGTCGCGGCGAACCGCCACCCATTGAGCGAAGAAACGAAGACGGCGCGGCCGACAGCGTGGTGACGCCGCTCGTCGGGTTGAACGTCGTCGTGCCCGATGACGGCTATTACGCGTGGCAAATTGCGACGATCGTGGCGCGCCTGCACGAATTGCGGCGCAAGAGACGCACCCGCTATCGTCTCGCTGCCTCCTGAGCTGCACGGCGCCGTCGTCTCTTTGGCGCCGCGGGCGGTTGGCGTCGGGTTCTCCATCCCGCGCACCATGATAGATACTTGTTATTCAACACATAGATCAGTAGGAACAGAGAGGGTGCGATAGAGTATGGGGAGACAGGCGGCCGTGGTCGCGGAGGGACGCGGCATCCCGCTGGCCCGCAAGCAACCGCTCGTCGTGACAGCGGTGGCGCTGCTGTATATCCTGCTGTGGAGTTCGGCCTTCATCGCCACCAAGGTCGGCGTGACGCATAGCCCGCCGCTGACGCTGCTCGCGGTGCGCTTCCTCGTCGCGGCGGCTGTGCTGGCCGCGTTTGTCCAGGTCCGGCGGCTCAACTGGCCGCGGGGCCGGCGTGACTGGGCGCGGCTGGCGCTCTTTGGGTTGCTCAACTCGGGCCTCTACCTGGGCTTCAGCTACGTGGCGCTGCAACACCTCTCCGCGGGCATGGCGACAATTATCGCGGCGACCAATCCGCTGCTGCTGACCCTGCTCGCGCCGCGCCTGCTGGGCGAACAGCTCACGCGGCCACGCTTGCTCGGGCTGGCGCTGGGCTTCGGCGGCGTGGTCTTTGTGATGGGCGCTCGCCTGGGGTCCGGCGCTGGCGCTGGCAAGGGAGCCGATACGCTGGGGGGCATGCTGCTGGCAATGGCGGGGGTCGTCTGCCTGGTGGGGGCGACGGCGCTCTATAAGCGGGTGCAGCCGCACGAGCACCCGCTGGTGGTCAACACGGTGCAGCTTGCCGCCGCCGGGCTGGCCCTGCTCCCGCCGGCGTTGCTGGTCGAGCATCCCGAGCGGGTGCGGGTCGACGGCCCGCTGCTCTGGGCGTTCCTCTACCTCGTCGTGGTCATCAGCATCGGCGCGTCGCTGCTCTGGTTCTGGCTGCTGGAACGCGGCGAGGCCAGCGCGGTCAGCGCCTACTACTTCCTCACCCCTATCTGCGGCCTGCTGCTAGCGGCGCTGCTGCTGGGCGAACCGTTCGGCCCGCGCGACGCGCTGGGACTGGTCGCGGTGGTCATCGGCATCGCGCTGATTAATGGCGCCAAAGCAGCCTAACGATGCGCGGCGAAGATGATGCTCCGCTCGACGTCGCGCAGGTGGCGGAACGTGGGCAGATCGACGTCAATCCAGCGGTTGCTCCCGGCGATCGAGAGGCGCACCCAGACGCCGTGGCGTCCCTCCGGGTGCAGCAGCCACGACTGCACGGTGTAGCGGCGCAACATGGTGGGCGCGGCGGACGCGGCGGACGCGGCGGACATCGTGGGCGTGGTCGGTAGCGCCTTTTGGTAGGTTGGCATGTACAGCACAGATCACCTCGACATATTGCGATACGGGAATGCGTAAAGCTGTTGTTGCATCGCCATTTTGTGTGATGGGCTGGCGCCGGGCAATCCCCCATTTGGGCTATCCGTTCGTCATCCTCATCCAAGGGGTCTTGAGGGTAGTCCTCCGTCGCACTCGCACGGCGCGTGCTGTGCCACGCGACCGGCTAACCCGACGCTGCCGAAGCTATGTGGTATCAGGGCAGGTATCACCGCGTCCGACGAGACACTGTAGCTTGCGCGCCGTATCCTCCTCTGGCAACGGCGCGTACACGACGAGCTTGAGGTCCGGGGACCCGACCAGTTGTAGGGTCGTCGGCTCCAGCACCAAACGCCCGACGACCGGGTGCTCGATCTCTTTGCGCTCCGCGGCGCGCTCGCGCACATCATGGCGCGGCCACCAACGACCGAACTCGGGGCTGACGCGGCGCAAGTCGTCGATTACCTCCGCGAACCTGGGGTCATCAGCATAGCGCCCGCGATCGGCGCGGAAGAGCGCGAGGACGCCTCGCGCGGTCCCCTCCCAATCCACCAGTCGGCGGCGCAACTCACCGTCCATGAAGATGACGCGGACCAGGTTGCGCTCGGCCTCCGGGAGCGCCCCAAAGTCGCCGAAGACGGCCGCCGCCGCCGCGTTCCAGGCCAGCAGGTCCCAGCGCCGGCCCGTAATATAGGCCGGGGCTACCCCAAGGGCGGCGAGCAGGCGGCGCGCGGGAGGCGGCGCCGCCTCCCGCGGCGCGAGCGCGCGTGGCGGGGGTTGCCGGTGCGCCACGCGGAACAAGTGCGCGCGTTCGTCGGGCGTAAGGCGCAGGGCGCGCGCCAGGTTGTCCAGAACGTCGGCCGAGACGCGGATGTCGCGCCCCTGCTCGAGCCAGGTGTACCAGGTCGTCCCGATCCCCGCGAGCTCGGCCACCTCCTCGCGGCGCAGCCCCGGCGTGCGCCGGCGTGCGCCGGGCGGCAGGCCGACGTCCGCCGGCGAAAGGCGCGCGCGCCGGCTGCGCAGGAACTCCGCCAACTCGTCCTCCCGTCGTGTCGTGCCCATCACATGCGCCTCCCCCTCATCCTGGCAGTACCACTACTAGTATAGATTTCACCCTGGTACCAGGACAAACGAAGCCTGACACTGCGGATAGGCGACGATGTGGCGCCCCAATCGGGTGGGCGGCATCCCCCAGGTCGATGCCGGGGGCCGACTGGGAGCGCGGGCGGGCCGCCCGCTTCCGTCGCGGCCACACAATTGGGGTAATGGGGTGGCGCCCAACCGTCGGAGACGCCGTCCCTGCTCCTGGCAGGTCGCCATCCCGGGCGGGCGGGCCCGTCCGCGCTCCCCGTACTTCCGCGCCAACGACTTTTCACGAGCCCTGAGATGGCCCTATTCCTACGAGAAGCGAGGAGAATGACCATGAAAGCCGCGGTTTTGAAGGCGTTCGGATCGCCACTTGCTGTTGAGACGTTGCCCGACCCGATCCTGGGCACGGGGGAGGTCATTGTCGATGTCGTGGCGGCCGGTGTGTTGCCCTATGCGAACGAGGTCTTCAGCGGCGAGCGGAGATACCCACTCACCCTGCCGGTGGCGCCGGGAGCCGGGGCGATCGGCCGCGTGCGCGCCGTCGGACCGGACGCGACGCGTCTCGTCGTCGGCGATTGGGTCTGCTGCGATCCGACGGTGCGGTCGCGCGACGATGCGCTCACCCCCGACATCACGCTGCAAGGCTGGAGCGCGCGCGGCGACGGTGGCCTGCGCTTGCAGCAGCATTTCCACCACGGCGCGTTCGCCGAACGGATGCTGGTCCCGACGGAGAACGCGATTCCGATCGGCTCAATCGACCCGGCGGAGGCGGGACGATGGTGCGCGCTGCACCTGCTTCTCGTGCCGTACGGCGGTCTCCTCGCGGCGAACCTGCAGGCGGGAGAGACGGTCCTGGTCAGCGGCGCCACCGGGAACTTCGGCAGCGCCGGCGTCGCCGTCGCCCTGGCGATGGGAGCGGGCTGCGTCGTCGCGCCGGGCCGGAACGAGACGATGCTGGAGGACCTCGCGCGCCGTTTCGGTCAGCGTCTGCGGACCGTGACGCTCGCCGGCGACGAGGGGGAAGATCGTGAGCGGATGAAGCGCGCGGCGCCGGGCCCGATCGACTGCGTGCTGGACCTGCTGCCGCCTTCGGCTGGCACGACGCCGGTGCGGGCCGCCGCCATGACGGTGCGGGAATTCGGCCGGGTCGTGCTGATGGGCGGCGTCGGCATGTTGGGGGGCGACGATCTCGGGCTACCTTACCCGTGGATCATGAGGAACAGTATCACTATACGCGGCCAGTGGATGTACCCACTCGAGGCCAACACCCGCCTGATCGGGCTGGTCCGGTCCGGGCTCCTGGATTTGAGTACCTTCGACGTCACGGACTTCGCTCTGGACGACGCGAACGACGCCGTCGCACACGCCGCCGCCCATGGCGGCCCCTTCAGGTTGACCGTGATCCGACCGTGAGCTTGGCACGGCGCGGTCGCCGCGCTTTGCTCACGGCCAAGTAAAGTAAAGAGGCGGTGTTGATGACCGAGTCGCCCGCCGGGCCATTGTTCAGGAGGCGTGGGATCCCGTGCTTCAAGCTTTGATCAACGCGATGACTGACGGCTCCCGCCTAAAAGACGACCCGGCGCACCTCGACGATGTCGAAGACGAGGCGGCGCTTGAAGTGGTTGCGGATGTAGTGAGCGCCTGGCCCCAGCCACGGATAGATGCGGTCCAGCGGCGGGCGCAGGTAGCCCTTGAGTGAACTGTCGGGACCGAACGGCACATCCTCACGCAGCCGCCCGGTGACGCGATAGCCGCACTGCTCCATGCGTCGCCCGGTCAGCATGAACCATAGCCAACTGAAAGGGTTGCCGTTGTCGGCCATCACCGTCACCTGCGGGTTCTGCCGCACGTTGCGATAGCTGCGCGGCGTAAAGGCATGGATCAGCGAGAAGCTACGCAGGTCGTCCAGGATCTTGAAGGTCATCACCGGCGCGACATCGGGTTGGCCCTCGGCGTCGACCGTGGCCAGACTATAGATGCGCATATCGAAGGGCCAGCCACCCTCGAAGAAGGCGCGCGCCGCCTCTACGGTCTCCGCCCTCGGCGCCGGTCCGCGCGTTGCCGGCGGCGCCACGGCGCCCTCCTCATAGCCGCCCATGCGGGTCTCGACCTGATCCATCCATGGCGCTCTCATGGTGTATCCTACCGTCCCTCTACCATGCCTGGACTTATCGGGATGTTCGGGGTGTCAAACCCTCTTCATCCCCATGGTAGCACCGGTTGCAAAACAGACACACCTGATTGTGGACAAGCGCATAATTGTTGGAGTTATAGGGGTTGAGCAGCAGGACCGTGCCCATGCCCCGCCCCGCAAACGTCGTGGCGACCGCCTGGCGATTAGACAGGACAGCGGAGGCCAGTTTAGCCGGTTGCACAGCGTTGTGCTACTCTACCTATTAACGACACCTGCCGCGGGCGCTTGACGGAAGCCGCCGTTAGACGACGCGGGCGCGCGACGGCGGTGCCCTAGACTGCGCGAGTTGTCTCATGCTTCGGACGTTCGACCGTTCCGCGTGGCGCCGGAACTGGCGCCATGCCCTTGTTCCTCGACGCCCTCGCGTACGCTCACGGGACCAATGGTGGTCACGAGTCCTCGTCCCACTGTACGGACGCGCCCTCTACCTTCCACCCGTTAGAACGTCCGCGGAGCGTCGCGCGCCCGAGGCCGACGATGCTCTGGCGCGGGGGTTGCGTCCTTTCCAACGGCGCCTGTACCGGCAGCGCATCGTCGTGGGCCTGCTGCGGACCCTCGCGGCGGCCGTCGTCGTGGCTATCCTGATTATGCTGTTGCGCGTGTTCGGCGTCGCGTTGCCCCTACCTCTGCCAATGCCCATCGCTCCGCTCGCCGGCGCGGGAGTCGTGCTGCTGGCCGGGCTCGTCGCGCTGCCGTGGCAGCGACCGGCCCCGACGCGCATGGCCCATGCGCTGGACCGCTGCCTGGGCCTGCGCGAGCAGATCGGCAGCGCTCTGGAGCTATCGCACGACGAGGCGCGGCAAAGCGACATGGCCGCGCGCCTGCGTCTGCGCGCGGAGGCGACGCTGCGCGATGTGCCGCCGGCGCGGGTGCTGCCGTGGCCGTCCACGCGTCGGGAAAGGCGCGGCCTCGTCGGGCTGGCCGTGCTCGCGGCCGGGGCAGCCCTGCTGGCCATACACGCGCCCAATCCCGGCGCACCCGGCGGACAACCGCTCGCGGCTCCACGCGACCGTGCCCGCGCCGGCTCGCCCGCGCGCCCCGCGCCGGCCAACCCCACACCGAGGCGCCCGAGCGCGCTGATCGGGGTCATCTCGCTGGGCAACGCGACCCTCGCGCGGCCGGGACAGGGCCTGCCGCCCGGCGCGCGACGCGTGGTCGCGGGCTCTCCTCAATCGTTGCGATCCGGCAACGGTCAGGGCGGGGCGACGACGCGCATCGTGGCGGGCAAGGCGCTGACGCATAGTGGAGCCAACGCGAACGGCATCCCCGGCGGCGCAACGGGCGCGCGGCCGGGCCAGAACGGCGCCAGCGGCAACCGAAACGGGCCGGGCAACACATCGCCGCCGGGAGGCCAGGGGAACCAGGGGAACCAGGGGAACGGGGACACAAGGGCGTCCGCGAATGGACGACGCGCGGGTAGCAGCCATGGCGCCGGATCTCGCCAGGGCGCGGGCAACGGGACGGGCGGACAGGGCGGCGCGGGGCTCCAGCCGGGCCAGAATAAAGGGGCCGGCGGCGTGATGAATCCGCAACAGCAGGCCCTGGCGAATCTGCAAAACAACATTTCCTCAGCGCAACAACAGGGCCAGGCAGGGAACGCCGCGCGGGGAGGAGCGCAAGGCGGCGCCCAGGGGCAGATGCAGGGGCAAAACGGCCGCGACGGCGCCGGCCAATCCGGGATGGGCAACGGAGCGCAGGGCCGGCAAGGGCAGGGACGAAGCGCAGCGGGCGGCTCGCGCGGGAGACAGGGCCAGGGGCAGGGCGCGGGCAGCAACACGGCCCCGGGTAACGGGACGAGCGGGACGGGCCAGGGAGGCGGCACGGGCGCCGGTCAGGGTCGCGCCGGCTCGGGAAGCCAGCGCATCGGTTCCAGCAACGGTAGGTACGACGGCTACGGAGGCCGCTTCGGGCAGTACGGCCCCGACAGCGGCGCCAACGGCGGCGACTCGCAGGGCGCGTCGGGATCACCGGCGCGGATGAACCGGCAAGGGCCGGCGCGCCTGGTCAACGGCAGCGGCGTCGTGCTCAATGGGACGCAGGGTGGCGCGCAGGGGGGGAACACAGGGCTCATCCTGACCGTGGGCCTGCCTCAGCAAGCGCCGGGCTCCGGAAGCTCGGCCCCGACAAACACGAACAGTCCGACCGTCGCTGTACCCGGCTACGTTGCTCCCGACAGCAACGCGGTGGCCCCCGACGAGCGCGACGTGGTGCGCGCGTACTTCAGCCCGCACGATAGTAATTAGTGGCTAGTGGCTAGTGGTTAGTGACTAGTTCTGCCAGTCACTAACCACTAGCCACTAGTCACTGACCTGGAGGGTCCATGACACCCGAGGAGTTCGGGACACTGGCGGTTGAGATCCAGCAGGAGGTCGGGCGGGCCATCGTCGGCCAGCGCGACATCGTGCGCGGCGTGCTGACGTGCGTGGTCGCCGGCGGCCATGTCCTGCTCGAAGGGGTGCCCGGCCTCGGCAAAACCAGTCTGGTGCGCGCCTTTTCTCGCGTGCTCGACCTGGGCTACGGGCGCATCCAGTTCACCCCCGACCTGATGCCCGCCGACGTGACGGGGACGACGATCATCATGGAGGATGAGAACGGCCGGCGCGCCCTGTCGTTCCAGGCCGGCCCGATCTTCGCCAACCTGGTGCTGGCCGATGAGATCAACCGCGCCACGCCCAAAACGCAGTCGGCGCTGCTGGAAGCGATGCAGGAGGGCACGGTCACGGTCGCCGGGACCTCGCGGCCGCTGCCTCGGCCCTTCTACGTGCTGGCCACCCAGAATCCAGTGGAGATGGAGGGGACGTACCCGCTGCCCGAGGCGCAGATGGACCGCTTTTTCTACAAGCTGGTGATCCGCTACCCGGTGCGTGGTGAGTTGGCCACGATCGTCCGCCAGACCGTGTCGGGCGCTGATACGGAATTGCGCATGGTGGCCAACGGCGAGACACTGCTGGAGATGGGCCGGCTGGCGCGCGACGTGCCCATGAGCACCTACGTCCTCGACTACGCCGTGCGGCTGATCCTGGCCACGCAGCCCGAGAGCGAGGAAGCCCCGCCGGTGGTACGGCGCTACGTGCGCCTGGGCGCCAGCCCGCGCGGCGCGCAGGCCCTCACCCTGGCGGGGCGCATCAACGCCCTCCTTGATGGCCGCTATAACCTTGGCTACGACGACCTGCGCGCGGTGGCGCACAACGCCCTGCGCCACCGCATCACGCTCAACTTCGAGGCCGAGACGCAGGGGTTCACCCCCGACAGCGTGCTCGACGACGTGTTGGCTCACGTGCGGGAGGTCCCGAAATGAGACGACACGACTCTGAATGGCCTGACGCCGGGCAGTCGCGGGCCGCGTGTATCGAGATGAAGCTATGAAGCAGAGTACTGGGTGGCGTTCCGGCATAGCCGGTGTAGGACGCCTCGGCCGCACGGCGCTTGGCCGCATCGGCGTGGACGTGGGCAACAATAGAGAGGAGCGGGACGACCCCCGCGTGTTACTTGATGGCGCTTTCTTGCGCCAGGTCGAGGCGCTGCACTTCAACGTGTCGCGCAGCGCCACGGCCGGCCTCTCCGGCGAGCATGCCAGCCGCCGCAGGGCGCACTCGATCGAGTTCGCCGACCACCGCAGCTACGTGGCGGGCGACGACTTCCGCCTGATCGACTGGAACGTCTACGCGCGGCTGGGCGAGCTCTGCCTCAAGCTGACCGAGGCGCGCGAGAACATCTCCATACACCTGTTGCTGGACTGCTCGGCCTCGATGGACTGGGGCCGGCCCAATAAGCTGCTCTACGCCAGGCGCGTGGCGGCGGCGCTGGGCGCGGTGGCCCTGGCCGGCTACGACACGGTCCATATCGGCGCGTTCGGCGACGGCCTGCAGGCCACCTTCCCGCCCCTGCGCGGCCGGGGCTCGGTCGGCCTGCTGGTCGAGCACCTGCGCGGCCTCACCCCAAGCCCGCGCACCGATCTGGCCCGCGCGGCGGCGGGCTACTGCGAGGGGAGCGGGCGGCGCGGGCTGGCCGTGCTGCTGACCGACTTCCTGGTCCCTTCCGGCTACGACGAGGCGCTGCATTACCTGGCGCGGGCGGGACTGCAGACGATGGCCCTGCACATCGTCGACGAACAGGAGGAAAGTCCGGGGCTGGATGGGCTGCTGGAGTTGCTCGACTGCGAGACGGGCGAGTTAGTGAAGGTCAGCACCTCGCCGAAACTACTGCGTCGCTACGCCGAGCACTTTCAATCCTGGAGTGACGAGTTGGCGCAAGCCTGCCGCCGCAACCGCGCCGGGTATGTGCGTGTGCCGACGCGCGTCCCTCCGCAAACGCTGGTGCTACAGACGTTGCGCCGGGAAGGGTTGCTGCGATGACGATACCCTCACCCCAGCTACCCTCACCCCCGACCCCTCTCCCGGCCGCGGGAGAGGGGAGAAGATGCGGCAGCTTTCGGACTTGCTCCCCCTCTCCCGTGAAACGGGAGAGGGGGTTGGGGGGTGAGGGGGTACCGCTATGAACCTCCTGGCGCCCGCCGGGCTGTGGCTATTGCTGCTGGCGCCCGTGATCGTGGCCCTGCACCTGTGGCGGGTGCGCTACCGACGCCATACCCTCTCCAGTACGCTGCTCTGGTCGCGCGTGCTGGCGGAGAGGACGCTGCAGCGGCCGCGTCGCCTACCCAACCGCTACCTGTTGCTGCTGCTGGAACTGGCCGTGCTGGCCTGCGCGGCGCTGGCGCTGGCGCGGCCCTCGTGGGCCGTGGCGCGGTCGCATCGCCATGTGCTCGTGGCCATCGATACCTCCTTGCTAATGACGGCCAGCGATGTGCGTCCCAACCGGCTGGTCCAGGCCAGGGAACGCGCCGGGAGGCTGATAGATACGCTGGGCGATGGCGACACCGCGACCCTCGTCGATGCCGGTCCTGAGCCGCGCGTGTTGGCCACGGGCGGAGACCGGGCGGCGCTGCACCGCGCGCTGGACGGGTTGACGGCGGGATATGGGTCGTCATCGCTAGCCCGCGACCTTCCACTGATCACCGGGCTGCACGCGGCCGCTGGCCCGGGCGACGAGATATACCTGTTTGCTCCACTAGGCATTCCCGTGGCGACGCAGGACGCGCTACGCCACGCCGTGCAGGGTCTGCGCATCGCTCTGATCGGCGTCACCACCGACGACCGCGGCGTGGACGGGCTGACCGTCTCCTGCCTCGATGGTCAGGGCAGCAACAACGGGAGCCGGGGCGCGCGGGCGAGTTCGTGCGAGGCCTACGCGCAACTGGTCAACACGGGGACGCACGCGGTTACGACACGGATTACGGCGACGATCAACGGCGCCGCGACGGCGCAGCAGGTGACGTTGCCGCCACAGAGCAGCGTGCCCATCCACCTGGGACTGGCGCGCACGACGCGCACATTGGAGCTGCGGCTCGACGGGCACGACTCATTGCCGGCCGACGACGCGGCCTGGGCCGTGGTCCCGCTGGAGAAGCCCACGTCTCGCTCCGTCTTGCTGGTCACCGGCGATCCAACCTCGCCCCTGGCCCAGGTCCTCGGGGCGATCCCCTCCCTCCACCTGACGACCACGACGCCTGACGATACGACGATCGACGACGAGGCGCGGCGCGCCGACCTGACCGTCCTCGACTCGACCGATGGCAGCATCCTTCCAGGCGGCAATCTGCTGGTGATCGACCCGCCGACCGGTAACCCGTTCTATGGCAGCGGCAATGTCGTGGCTGTCAACGGCGTCACGGCTATCGATGCGGGCAGCCCTCTGGTGCGCAGCGCGGACCTCAGTTCGCTGATCCTGACCACGATCGTACACGCGCAACTGCCGTCATGGGCGCACGCCGACGTCATGAGCGACGGAGGCCCCCTGCTCTACAGCGGGACGACGGGCGGACGGCGCGTGGCCGTGCTGACCTTCGATCCCCGCGCCACCATGCTCAACAATCCCAGTAACCTGGATACGCTGCTGGCCTTCCCGACGCTGCTGCGCAACGCCGTGGAGTCTCTGGTCCCGTCAGCCACGACAAGCACGGCGGCGGGACGCGCGGCCGTCGAGCCGCTAGTACGGCCGGGGCAGAACCAGGGGCCGGTGCGGCTGCAACCGCTCTCGATGGCGGACGTGGGGCCGGCACAGGGTGACGACGGGAGCGCGCTGGACGTGCTCCCGGTGAGCGATATCGTGGCGCTGCCGCCGCTGCGTCCGGGGCTCTACGCGCTGGACGACGGCCCTGGCAACTCACGCCTGCAACTGGCGGCCAACGCGGCGGTAGCGGGCAGTCCCGCGACGGGGGCCGACATTGCCGCGACCACGGCCGCCGAGGCCGCCGCGCCAGCGCCCGTCGCGCCGGCCCTATTGTCTCCCGACATCAGGCCGCCGTGGGAGGGCTGGGCGCTGCTCGCCGTCCTGGCGCTGATCGTCCTCAGCGCTGAGTGGTGGTATTATGCGCGTCGGACGTAGAAGGGCCTGCGACTGCGGTCGCATGGCAGCAGACGGACACTGCGGTGTCAGAGGAGCCTGCGATTGCGGTCGCATGGCAGCGTACGGACACTGCGGTGTCAGAAGATCCTGCGATTGCGGTCGCATGACAGCACATGGACACCGACCGCGGTCGGTTGGGGCTGTAGGGGTGTATTGCATACGCCCCTATGTGTCGCAGCCAAGGCGTATACGATACGCCCCTACCCTCGTCCCGGCACCGCAGTGTCCGTACGCTGCCATGCGACCGCAGTCGCAGGCCCTTCCGACACCGCAGTGTCCGTGGTTTGCCATGCGACCGCAGTCGCAGGCCCCTTCGACACCGCAGTGTCCGTACGCTGCCATGCGACCGCAGTCGCAGGCCCTGGCTTCCTGGAAGGACTATTAGTATGCTCATCTTTGCTACTCCCTGGGCCCTCTTGTTGCTGGCGCTGTTGCCGCTGACGGCGGCGCTGGGCCTGGCGCGGTTACGGCGGTTGCCGGGACAGCGCGGCGGCGTGGCGCTGGCGGCGCGTCTGCTCCTGCTGGGGCTCTTGGTGGCGGCGCTGTGCGGCCCGGAATGGCGGGCCGAGGTCGGGCAGGTGTCCACGGTCTTCCTGGTCGATGCCTCCGCCAGCGTGGGGGCGGACGGGCAGCGCACGGGGATGACGTGGGCCATGCAGGCAAACAAGGCGGCGGGGGCGCGCGACCAGGCCGCGGTGGCGCTCTTTGGCGCCGCGCCGCGCCTGGCCGTGCCCCTGGCGCACTACGCGGATCTGCGCGACCCGGCGACGACGGCCGACGGCGCGACCGATATCGGCGCGGCGCTGCGTATGGGCCTGGCCCTGCTGCCTCCCGAGACGACCGGCCGCGTGGTGCTGCTATCGGACGGACAGGCCACCACGGGCGACACCAACGGCGCCATTGCCGAGGCCGTCGCGCGGGGCGTCACGGTCGACACCGTGGCCGTCCCGCCGGCCCATCGGCGGGACGCGCTGGTCAGCCGGCTCGACGTCCCGGCCACCACGCGGGTAGGCGAGCAGGTCCCTATCCATATCACGCTGCGCAGCACCTATGCGACCACCGCCACGCTGAGCGTGTGGATCGACGGGCGCGAGGCGCAACAAACGGTGCAACTGCCAGTCGGCGACACGGTGCTGCGCACGGAGCAACGCCTGGACACCGCGGGGTTGCACACCTTCCGGGTACGCGTCGATGCGCCGGGCGACACTACGCCGCAAAACAACGCGCTCGACGCGGCGACGGTGGCCGAGCCGCCGGGCCGCGTGCTGCTGGTGGTGGGAGACCCCGCTGCGGCGACGGGGCTGGGCAGGGCCCTGGCGCGCGCACGGCTCGACATCCGGGCCAGCCTGCCGTCCGGCCTCCCCGCCACGGTCGCGGGCTACCACGGCTACGACACGGTGGTGCTGGACGACGTGCCGGCCACGGCCATCGGACGCGCGGCGCAAAGGGCGCTGCGCGACGCGGTGCACGACGACGGGCTGGGCCTGGTGACGATCGGCGGCCCGTCCGCCTTCGGTGACGGCGGCTACCCGCACAGCGCACTGGAGGATGCGCTGCCCGTGCTCAGCGTGTCCACGCCGCGCCGCGTCGGCGCGCCGCTCTCCCTGGTGCTGGTCATCGACAAGAGCGGGTCGATGGCCGACAACGTGAGCGGCGTGGCCAAGGTGGATATGGTCAAGATCGCGGCGGCCTCGGCGCTCGACCGCCTGAGCGACGGGGACGCGGTCGGCGTGCTGACCTTCGACGACACCAACCACTGGCTGGTGCCGTTCCACACTCTGCAAGGGGCGGCGGACAAGGCGCGCATCCGCCGCCAGATCGCCAGCCTGGACGCGGGCGGCGACACCTACATCTACCCGGCGCTGCAAGCGGCGCGGAGCGCCGTGGTTAGCGTCAACACGCCCTACCGGCACATCGTGTTGCTGACCGATGGGCAGGGCGAGGACGCGCCGTTCGACGCGCTGATCCGCCGCATGCAGCGCGAGCACATCACGCTCTCCACGATAGGCGTGGGGCAAGACGTGGTGCAAGACGAACTGCGCCATTGGGCCAAGCTGGGCGGGGGCGTCTTCCACTACGTTTCCGACCCGCACCAGATCCCGCGCATCATCCTCAACGAGACGCACTACGGGACCACGGGCAGCACCGAGGTGCGCGGCAACCACATCCGGCTCGGCGTGGGCAGCGCCTCCACGCTGCTGCGCGCGCTCAGCGGAGGGACGCTGCCGACGGTGTGGGCCTACGACTCGGCGGCCCCCAGGGCCACGGCGCAGGTCGCCGTCCAGGACGGATCGGGCGACCCGCTGCTGAGTTCGTGGCAGTACGGTCTGGGCCGCGCCGTGGCCTGGACCTCGGACACGGGGACGGAGTGGGCGCCAGCGTGGAGCCCGACGCGGCTGCCGCGGTTCTGGGTCGACCTGGTGCAATGGGCCATGCGCGCCTATAGCCCCAGCAGCAGGCTCCCGCAGTTGACAATGCAGGGCGACCGGCTGCTGGTCGCGCAGTCGCTGCGCACGGCCGACGGCGGCTTTGACGATGCTGCGACTCCACGCGTGCGCGTGGCTGGCCCGGATGGCACGGCACAGGTGCTGTCGCTGTCCTTGCGCGGGCCGGGCTACTACGCGGCGTCCGTCGCGACGCAGGGCTCCGGTCTCTACGTGGCCGCGCCCGCGCGCAATGACCGTGGGCCGGCCCGCACGACCGACGTCACGGCGCTGGCCGTGCCCTATGGAGCCGAGTATGACGAGGCCGGCGTGGACACGGCGTTCCTGACGCACCTGGCGGAGGCGACCGGCGGACGCACCCTCACCACGCCGGCCGACGCCTTTGCGCACGATGGCCTGCCGCCCGCCATCGAGTGGACGCCGCTGTGGCCGCTGTTGCTGCTGCTGGCCCTGCTGCTCTTCCCGCTCGACATCGCCCTGCGCCTGCTCGTCCCGCCCGCCCCGCGCTATACAAGTGCGCGAGGGTAAGCGGCAACCCTCACCCCCACCCCATGACGACTGGCCCCTTGACCCTAGCCGCGGGTCAACGGTCCAGCGTGCTCTCCCGTGCGCGGGGCAACCCTCACCCCCGACCCCTCTCCCGTGCGCGGGAGAGGGGAGCAGCGGCAACGATCGATGAGTCGAGAGGGTGGGGGGCACGCATCCGCGATTAGTGGTTCGCGAGGTAGCGATAGGCGCCCTCGCGAGTAGCCCAACTACGTTGGTACGCCACTTCAATCTCCGGCCTTAATTCAATAACACAAAAGCTCCCTGTTGTATACGTGTTCGTCCGAGAATCGTCGTGGTACAATTTAACCGCATTGGATATTAGGAGAACGGATGAGCATACATCAAAGTGAGGAGCGGGCAACGGGGACGCCAGCGCCGGGGACAACGTCGTTCAACTTTGTATCCCTGGCGACAGTGGACCGGGCCCGCCGACGCCGAGAAAACTGGTCCTTCGTCGCGGCCTTCCTGGGATTGGTCCTCGTCACCTGGGGCGTTTCCTTCGTCTGGCAACGCGTCTACGACCTGCACCATACCTACCGCACCGACGCCGCTACGGTCTCTGGAACCATAGCCGCGATCACGCCTGTCGAGGCGGGCACGGTGATGGCAGTCGATGCCCAGGTCGGAAGCACCGTGCATGCCGGACAGACCATCGTCACGCTGCGACGCGCTAACGGCGTCCGCATGCGCCTGACCAGCCCTATGGTCCTCCAGGAGGGGGCCACGTCCGGGGAGGTGCTCCCAGCGCGACAGCCTCTGGCACAGGTGGTCGACCTGGGAAAGCTCTCTATCACGGCCTACGTCGAGGAAAATCACATCAAGGACATTGCCGCCGGCCAGAGCGCCGACGTCACGATTGATGCGTTCGGCGGGGCGACCTTCCACGGCAAGGTGCGCCGCATCGTCCTCGGAGACGATGGCGCTCCCTCACCCACCTCATCCGGCGGCTACGCCAACGGTACCGTCACCGGCACGGCGCAACGCGTCCCCGTCGAGATTACCCTCGACAGCTACCAGGGCCGTACCCTCTACTCCGGCGAGTCGGCCGCGGTCGCGATCTACATCAAGTAGATGGTAGCCGGTTGTCAGTAGGTCAGTAGGCTCTCGGGATGGATCTACCGGCCACGACGGATACACTGGTTTACTGGACAGCTACCAAGGCTACACCCTCTATCCAGGAGAGGCGGCTACGGTGGTGATCCACGTCAAATAGCCGGTAACTTGTCGGACGTTAAACATTGACGCGTCGACGCCGTCGAGCCGGAACTAGTACGTGTTGGCTGAAATACCTTGGCGGTACGTGTGGGCCGCCGAGACACGTCAGTGTCCGTGGTTTGCCATGCGACTTCAGTCGCAGGTTGCCGTGGGAACGCAAACGTATCTGTAGGAGGTGCTGGGGCGCGTGAGAGGCGCTCACGTTCCCGTTGTGGACGGCAGGGAGGCGATGAATAGGGCGGCAGCCTCGACACGGGAGGCCACATTGAGCTTGCGCAGGATGCTGCCGACGTGCGTGCTCACGGTTCGCTGGGAGATGCCCAACGCGGCGGCGATCCGCGCATCGGTCTGGTCGGCCGCGATCAACGCGGTAATCTCCCGTTCCCGATCGCTCAGGAGCAGCGTAGCAGGCAGGCGACGCGGCCCTTCGGAAGGGAGCGGGACAGGGACAGAGAGCGCCGGGGAATCCTCGTCATCGGCAAACGCGAGAATTTGGGCGACGGCCTGCTCCAGCGGAGTGGCGCGGCCCGCGGCGTGCACCGCCGCGAACCTTTCGGCGCCGAGCGACGTGCGCGCCGCGTCCAGGTCGCGGTCGTAGCTGTCGCGATCGATCGGGGGAGGGCCAGCGCCGAGTTCGTCGCGCAGGGCGTCCACGACGCCGTCCAGCCAGGCCGCGCGCGCCGCTTGCCCTGCCAGCGCGGCGGCCTGCGCCAGGCCCCGCAGACACGACGCGACACCCCCTTTCATGCCAAGCGCCCAGCGGAGCGCCAGACTCTCCCTGTACAGGCTCACGGCTCGCCGATGGTCGCCCTGTAGGCGGGCCACGTTGCCCAGGTTGATCAGACAATAGGCGGCGCCCCCGTCATCCTCCAACTCCCGGCGCATCACGAGACTCTCCCCGAGCAGGCGCGCCGCGCGCCCATAGGCGTCCTGGTAGTAGGCCACGACGCCCAGGTTGTGCAGAAGCTCCGCGACGCCCACGTCATCCCCCGCGTGCCGTTGCAGCGCCAGGCCACGCTCCCACAGCACGGTTGCATGGGCGTAGTCGCCCTGGTAACACGCGGCATTGCCCAACGCCTTGATCGCTCCCGCCAGGCCACGTTCATCGCCCAGGTCCTCATACAGCGCCACGGCCCGCGCCAGAAAGGCGATTGCCTCCTCGTAGTCTTCCTGTTCGATGGCCAACATGCCCATCCCGGTCAGCGCCCTGGCCCGCGCGGACTGGATACGCGGCCCACCCTCCGCCCCCGCCGCGGCAAGCGCCTCTCCCAGCCAGCGGCGTCCCTCGTCGTAGTAATCGCGTATCCGCCAGAACGGCCACAGCGCCCCGGTGAGCCGCAGGGCGAGCGCTGGCTCCGCCCGCACTGCCCAGCCCAGCGCCGCGCGCAGGTTGTCCGCCTCCCGATCGAGTTGCGCCAGCCGGGCCGCTTGCCGCGGGCCAGTCAGTTCCGGCTCCGCCCGTTCGGCTAACTCCAGGGACCACGCGGCATGCCGCCGGCGCAGGATATCGTCCTCGCCGGCCGCGCGTCGTTTCTCCGCGGCGTAGTGGCGCACCGTTTCCAGCAGCCGGTAACGCATCCCGTCGTCCCGCTCCTGCTCGTCGACCAAGACGAGCGACGCGTCGACCAGGCGGCGCAGCGCGTGGAGCACCGCGCGCGGCTCTAAATCCTCCCCCGCGCACACGTCCTCCGCGGCCCGCAGCGTCCAGCCGCCCGCGAAGACGCCCAGCCGCCGCAGCAGCACGCGGTCCGTCGCGTCGAGCAAGTCGTGGCTCCAGTCGAGCGTCGCCCGCAACGTCCGATGCCGCGGCGGCAGCGCCCTATCGTTCGTCGTCAGCAGCATGACCGCGTCGTCCAGGCGCGCGGCGAGTTCACGCACCGGGAGCACCCTGACCCAGGCCGCGGCCAGCTCGATGGCCAGCGGGATACCGTCGAGCCCGTGACACACACGCACCACCTCCAGCGCGTTCTCAGGGGTGAGGGCGAAGGTCGAGCGAGCAAGGCGCGCGCGCGCGACGAACAGCGCCATGGCGTCATAGCGCCGCAGGTCGTCGAGGGGCGGGAGGCGCTCCGGGTCGGGAACGGCCATAGAGGGCACGCGCCAGACCGTTTCCCCATCGACCTGGAGCGGACGGCGGCTCGTCGCCAGGATGCGCAGGCCGGGACAAGACTCTAGCAGCAGGCGCGCCAGGTCCGCGCAGGCGTCCACGAGATGTTCGCAGTTGTCAAGTACCACCAGCAGGTCCATGGGCCGCAGCGCGGCGACGATCGCGTCGATCAGCGGTTGACCAGGGTCCTCGCGCACCCCCAACACGGTGGCCAACGCCCGCGGAACCAGCCGCGCATCGGCCACCGCCGCCAGCTCGACCGTCCGCGCGCCATCCCTGTAGCCCGCGCTCGCCCTGTCCATCGCCGCCAGGGCCAGCCGTGTCTTGCCGCAGCCCCCGGCGCCGACAAGCGTGAGCAGGCGCGCCGATCTGAGCAGGGCGAGCGTCTCCGTCAATTCACGCTCGCGACCGACGAACCGCGCCGCCGGGTCGGCCGGCACAAGGTCCAGTCCCTGCTCTCCCCCGGCCCATGACTTCTCCAGCCCACGGCCGGCCTCCGGGGCGGCTGGCTGAAGGCGAGGGGAGGTGGACATGGCGTCAGCGGGAGCATGGTAGGGCATGGGCGGACGTAGGGATGGTAGGCGGCCGGCCAGGATGTCCGCGTACAGGCGCTGCGTTTCCGGGTCCGGCGCCACGTCGAGGTCGCGCCGCAGCGCATCGCGCAGCGCCTGGTAGTGGCGCAAGGCATGGTAGTGCTGGCCGAGCAGGGCGTGCAGTCGCATCAGCCCGGCGTGGGCCGCCTCATGCGCCGGTTCGCGGGCGACCACGCGCTCCAGCGCGCCGACCGCCGCCGCGTACTCCCCGCGCGCCTCGTACAGCGCCCCCAGCTCCACGAGGAGGTCGAGGAACAGCGCGCGCAAGGCCTCGCGCCGGCCATGCGTCCAGTCCTCATAGGGGTCGTCGGGCAGCAAGTCACCGCCATAGAGCGCGAGCGCCTCCTCGTAGGCCGTGGGGTCCTGCCGGTGGCGGGCGCGATCGCGGGCGGCTTCGAACGCCTCGACATCGACCCAGGGCGCGCCGAACGGCGACAGCGCGAGCGTCGAGCCCTGCAGGAGCAGGTACCGGGAGGACGCGGCGCGCGCCAGGTCGGGCTCAAGGGCGCGACGGATGGCGTGGGTCGCGCGGTGCAGATTGTTGCGCGCCGCGTCGGGCTTGAGCGCGGGCCACAGAGTCTCCAGCGCCTGATCGCGATGCAGCCGATGCCCCGGCGCCAGGGCCAGCAGCTTGACAAGGCTCCTGGCCTTGCGCGGCCCCCACGCCGGCTCGGCCACCAGCCGCGTACCCACCTGAACGCGGAACGCGCCGAGCAACGCAATGCAGAGGGGCGCGACATCATCGTGCGCATCGTGAGCTTCTCCAGGGGACATCTGGATGCCTTCCACTGCCGGGCCAGCCGCTATATCTGTCCGCTCCACCCGCCGTCCACATCACTACACCAGACGACGGAGGCGCCGATTGGGCAGGAGATACAACACGGACAACAGGAGCACGGGCCCCGGAACGTTCCCGTGGCCCACATCAATGCTACCGTGATCGCGGTGGGAATGTCAAACCATAGCCAGGATAGACCAAGCCCATTGACGCGACTACGTATACGTAGGCCGTGCGAAGCCGACCCGTTCAAGTTGGTAAGACCGTGGTAAGAACGGTGCGCTATAGTATCCCCATGTCGTAGATGGCGGCGAGCGGACGCGACAAAACGCGGCTATGGCGCCGGATCGGTCGTGGTAGGGCAGCCAGCAGGAGCGGCCTCCTCCCCTTCCTACTGCTACGTATCCTGGCGCCGGTCACGCCGGCCGCGAGTATTGGGTCATGCGCCGGGTCTTTTGTGTACCCGGCGTCGCAAAGAAAGAGAGATGAGACATGGAGCATAGAAGAGAGGGCACAACGTCGCAAGCGGCTCGGTGGCGGGTTGGCGGGGCGACGCGGAGAGTGAGACTGCTTATCGCCGTTGCGCTGCTAGGCGGGGCGTCGGGGTCGGGGCTCACATGGCACGCCCACGCGGACAGCGCCACCCCCTGTGGTACGGGCGTCATGACGACCAACGGTGCGACGACCACATGCACATATAGCTTTACCGGCGCCGAGCAAACCTTCACCGTCCCGGCGAATGTGACCAGTGTGTCCGTAGAGGCCATCGGCGGTGCTGGCGGTAAAGGAAGCTACCCTCTCAATACTGCCGCCGCATCTGACATCAGCGCAACTATTTCGGGCGTGACAAGCGGCTTTACGCTGTACGTGGAAGTCGGCGGCAATGGCGCTGACGTTGGTGGCAACGGCAACGGCGGCTTCAACGGCGGCGGCAACGGCAACGGCGGCAGCGGCTTCAACGGCGGCGGCGGCGGTGGAGCGAGCGATATACGCACCCTGTCAAGTGGAATGTCTGGTACCTTGGGTACGCGGCTTGTCGTGGCAAGTGGCGGCGGCGGCGCCGGCGGTGACGGCAGAACTGGCTTTGTATCCTCGCCCGGTGGCAACGGCGGCGGTGGAGGTGGCGGCAGTGGAGTCAGCGGCTATAGGGGCAACGGCGGTGGGGGGAGTGGCGGCGGCGCTACCGGCGGCGGCGCTACCGGCGGCGGGAGCGGCGGGAGCGGCGGGAGCGGCGCCGCTCCCAGCGGGAGCGGTAGTGGCGATCCCGGTAACACTGGGACCAGTAACAGCGGTGGGTCTGGCGGTGGCGGTGGCGGTAGTGGCGGCACCAGTAGCGGTAGTGGCGGTGGTGGTGGTGGTGGTGGTGGCGGCGGCCTGTTCGGCGGAGGTGGCGGCGGCGGCGGTAGCTACGACAGTAGCTATAGCTATGGTCCGATCAGCGGAAGCGGCAGTGGCGGTGGCGGCGGCGGCGGCGGGTCGGACCTAACCAACGGCTCGTCTTCCGGCATGATGGCCAGTCCTATTGGCACACCTCACACGAGCAGTGCAGGGGCCGTGGTGGCGATCAGTTACTCCACGGCCACCGGCGTGAGCACATCCACCAGTACTCCCAGTACGTCCGGCGCCACGCCGACGGCCACGGCTACTGACTCGGCTACGAATACGCCGACGAACACACCCACTAACACGAATACGCCGACGAGCACGCCCACCAATACGCCGACAAACACACCTGTCCCACCGACGAACACACCTACCAATACGCCGACGAGCACGCCTACCAACACCGCGATCAGCCCTGGAACGCCGGGTGGAGGGGCACCATCGAGTACGGCGTCGGCGCCCGTGCCGACGCCCATTAGCGCGGCGACCGCGACGCCTTTCCCCGCCGTGTCTACAGCGCCCGCGACGGTCGTGTCCCCGCCGCCGCCGCTACACGGTTGTACCGTCGCGGCTCTGGGTCTCCACGCGCCCGCGCCGCGCACGTTGCGCACCGCGCCCCGCCTCGGCGGTCGGCGACGTGCGCAACGTGCGCGGCGAGGGGTCCCGCGCAACCTCGCGCACCCCCGTCTTCTACGCCGACGGCCAGCAGGTGTCCTTCTACTCCAGCCGCTCCTATGTCTCGCTGGTCTGCGCCCGCTACACGCTGGTGGACCTCACGGGCACCGTAATCTTCAGTCAGCCCGCCGCGCGCGGCCACCACGGCGTCAATCTGCGCGGGGATCGGTTCGAGCTCACGGTGCGGGAGGAGCCGCGCCGCCGCCGCCAGCCCGTGACCTACGACCTGCGCCTGCGCATCCCGCGCATCCACTACGATCGGACGGCCAAACGACTGGTTGGCACGCTGCTCATCAAACGATAGTCGAGCCAGGACGCCGCGCTGTTTTCGCCCTTCTTGTTGTATGACGACGAGTCCACAGGTGTCTTACCTGTGGACTCGTCACTTCTCCTCGGCAAGTGGAGCGGCCTACGTCACCTTGGTAACTAGAGGCATGATAATGGCGGGGGTGCCCTGAGATTGTGACGGCGCCGCCGATGGCCTGACCTTAAAAGGTCATGGCAGATTGTCATGTCCCTGCGGGACGCCCCCACGGATGAAAATCGGCAATTTACACAGCAGGGACGGACCTTAAAAGGTCGGTGTGGGCGTCGATGCACGCGGGACCCACGTCAGGCGGCGTGCCAGGGGAGACCCTTCAGGGTCCGTGTCCTGCCATGACCTTTCAAGGTCAGGCGGCGCTCACAATCGTGGGGCGCGCCCATAATGGCTGCCATCCTGACGAAAGGAGACTACATGAGTACGAGCACAGGGTCCATGACTCTCAGTATCCACTTGACCGAGGATCGTCGCCAACGCATCAAGGCCCTGGCCAGTGCAACCGGTCAGAGCCAGGACCAACTGGTCCTGGAGGCACTGGACAGCTATCTCACCGAGCAGGAGCGGCACATCTCCCAACTCGACGAGGGACTGCGGGAGGCCGATGCGGATGAGGTTGTGCCGCATGAGCAGGTTCTGGCCGACCTCGTCGCGGCAGGCTATGCCACGCGCGACGGCGTCGCGCGGGAGCGCACACGTCTGGATATTCTCGACCAGGCAAGCTGATCCGTGGGGATTGTTACTCGGGTGGAGATTCTTCGAGTGGGGCACACCTCACAACACATGCGGTAGTCGGTTCTCGCGCGGCTAACGTAGGGGTGCGCCCTGAGATTGTGAGATGCAGCTTGGGACTGAAGTCACATGGCACGCCCCACTGCACGCCTGCGACTAAAGTCGCGCGGACGGCCGATGCGGAGACACTTCAGTGTCCGTCGTTTGCCATGCGACTTCAGTCGCAGGCGTGGCGCAGAACGCCCTCCCTCGACAACTCGTTCCACGCAAACTCGATCTCGGCCCGTACGTCGGCGTCGGTCTCGGTAAGGAGGGCTTGGCGGAGCGCGTCCTGTGCGTCGTCGCCTCCCAGGCGGCCGAGCGCCCAGGCGGCGTGCAGGCGCACCAGCGGGGCATCTTCGCGCAGGGCATGCGCCAGGGCCGGCACGGCGGCGCGGTCGCCGCTGTTGCCAAGGGCCACGGCGACGTTGCGCTGCAAGCCTTCGCGTTTGGCTCGCTTGATGGGGGTCCGGCCGAAGCGGCGCGCAAACTCCTCGGGCGTGATGCGCAGCAACGGGATCAGTTCGGGCGCGGCAAGCGAGGCGTCCGCGTCCGGCGTCACGGTCCGTGCATTCGCGGCCTGGGAGCGTGGGACGCTCGCCGCGCTGCTCGCCCGTCCCAGCAGTGGACCGGGGACGGGCGGGACGCCCGCGCTCCCAGATGTATCCCCGCGACGGTCGTGCAAGCGAGAAGTCAGAGACTCTGCGTCCGGGACATCCGGGGCGTCGGGGACCGCCGCTCCAGGGCGGAACTCCCTGTGCGCGGGCGCGCCCGCGCGCTGGTTGGGCGGGCAGACCTCCTGGCACAGGTCGCAGCCAAAGATCCAGGCGCCCATCAGCGGGCGTAGGTCGCGCGGGATGGCGCCGCGATGCTCGATGGTGAGGTAGGAGATGCAGCGGTTGCTGTCGACGGTGTAGGGCGCGACGATGGCCTTGGTGGGACAAACGCGCAGGCAGAGGTCGCAACTGCCGCAGTTGGTGCGCAGCGGCGCGTCGGGCGCCAGCTCGAGCTCGGTCAGGATCTCGCCCAGGAACACCCATGAGCCGGCCTCTTTGGTGATCACGTTGGTGTGCTTGCCGACCCAGCCGACGCCGGCGCGGCGCGCGGCGGCCCGGTCGATGATGCGCGCCGTGTCCACCAGCGTGCGAGCCTGCTGCTCCGGACCGTGGGACGCGCGGATAAAGGCCACCACCCGCTCCATGCGCTCCTTGAGCACGGTATGGTAGTCGCGGCCCCAGGCATAGGCGGAGACCCGTCCGCGCGGCGCGCCGACTTCGCTGGGTGGCGGAACACCGTCGGGACGGTAGCTCATGGCCAGCGAGACGATCGAGCGCGCCGTGGGCAGCAGGTTGCGCGGGTCACTGGAAAAATCGGCGCGCTCGGCGCTGAACCAGGGCATGCCACTGTAGTGGCCAGCCTCGACGCGCTCGCGCGTGACGCGTCCCTCCTCCACGAAGGGCTCGGCGCGGGCAATGCCCACGGCGTCGAAGCCAACCTCGCGGGCATAGGCTTTGATCTCCGCGGCGAAGTCTCGGTCTTTTTCCATCATGTACCATTATCTATGTGCAGTCGGGAGTGAGGTCGCTTAAACAGCCGCGCCACGGGGTCTTCTCTCAGCTTTAGCATAGCACCGCTCTCCTGTCGTCAAAATATGGCAAACTAGTTGCGTCACCTGTCGTGTACGACCGGATAGCGTGTTGAAGGAGAAAGACAAATGCGGTTCATAGTGGCTCTGGCGGCCCTGGCGGGCATTGCATGGTTCTTGAGCAGCAGACAGCGGCGCGATCAGCTGCAACAGACGGTCCAGGACGCCCCCTCGGGCGATCTCCAGCAACAGGCGGGAACGGCCGCCTCAACCATCGCCAACGCGGCGCGTAGCGCCGGCGGCACGGTCGTGGAGCGGGCCCAGGAGGTGGCCGCCAACGCGCAGCAGGCCGTGAGCGACGCGGCGCCCAAGGTTCAGCAGGCCGTGAGCGACGCGGCGCCCAAGGTTCAGCAGGTCGTGAGCGACGTGGCGCCCAAGGTTCAGCAGGCCGCGGACAAGGCCACGACAGCGGCACAGCAAGCCGTCGGTGACGCCACGTCCAGGGTGCAACAAGCCGTCGGCGACGCCACGTCCGGGAACGGGCAGACAGAGGCTGCGTCCGCGCCCCGGGCGCAAGACGCTCCCCAGACGCAACAGGCTGCTGACGGGACAAAGACCGCGGCGCACAGCACGAGCGCGGTCGAGACCGACGTGAACACGCCGCCGCCGTCGGTACGCGATATGGTGCAAACCGAGCTGGCCGACGTGGCGGAGCAGGTTGACACGCTGCGGGCGCAATCCGAGCTGCCCGTCGACCCGGCGGAGAACTCGCCACAAGCGGCGGGCATCAGTGGGGTTATGGACACCTCGATCCTCGACCGCAGGGCCGACACCGAGTCGCGGGGCGAGCCCACGGTCACGGGGTCCGCGCCCGTGCCCTCACCCGCGGCGGAAGCGACGGCGAGCACGGTTGCTCCCGCTACGGACCAGACCTCCCGTGGCGCCAATGACGCGACTCAGCCGGGCGGCGGCGGCCAGGGCCAGAATGAGACTGATACCATCGGCCATAGGCCGCGTCCCATCGCGGGCGAGGGTACGACGACGGCAACCGGCGGGGCGGTCAATCCTCTGTCACCAGACTCCGATGGTCATACCTCGACCGGCATTCCCGAGCCACTGCCGGCGGGGTTAACCGCGGGAGAGCCGGGGACCGGCGGACCGGCCGGCTCGTCTCAGGCGCCCACGATCCCCGATAGCAGCGAGACGCCAACCACCGGTATGGATCACACCGTGATCGACCGCGCCTCCGAAGTAGAGAAGCGCACCAGCGGCGACTACATCGGCAACACGAGCACCCGCGTCTTCCACGCCGCCACGGCGCCTAACCTTCCCGGAGAGAAACACCGCGTCTACTTCGAGAGCGAAGAGGAGGCGCTTGCCGCGGGCTTCCGGCCCGCGGAGCACTAAGGGCTGGAGAGTGCGGGGTAAGTCGTGAGGGTCGTCATCCAGCGCGTGCGACGCGCAGCGGTCACAGTCGTCGGTGGGCTCACCGTGGACGGCGCGCCCACCGATATGACCGACAACACTGAGGGAGAGGTCCACGAGACGGAGGTCGGGCGCATCGGGCCTGGCCTGATGGTGCTAATCGGCGTCGCGCCGGACGACACGCTGGAGACGGCGACACGTATGGCCGCCCGCATCGCTGGCCTGCGCATCTTCTCCGACGACAATGGCCGCATGAATCGCGATGTACGCCACGTCGGCGGCGCCGTGCTAGCCATCTCGCAGTTTACGCTGCTCGCCGACACGCGCGGGGGGTGCCGTCCCAGCTTTACGGGCGCGGCGCCCCCTGCACAGGGCGAAGAACTCTATGGGGCCGTGATTGCCCGCCTTCGCGACCTGAGCCTGACCGTGCAGACCGGCCGCTTTGGCGCCCACATGCGCGTCGACCTGATCAATGATGGACCGGTGACCATCATCCTCGACGAGTGACGAGTGACGAGTGACGAGTGGCTAGTGGTTAGTGGCGAGTGACGAGTGGCTAGCCACTCCGTTCCCACCTCACTCGTCACTAACCACTAGCCACTCGTCACTCAGTAGCGGCAGCTACGGTCTACACCGTGCTCGGTCAGCGAGCTATTGCCGTTGAAGCCGACGGCCCAGATGTCGCCAGCCGAAATGGTGGTCAGGGCTTCAAGGGCACTGCTGCCTGAGCCGGATGGGGACGGACCGGGGATGAGCGCCCAGGACACGCCATTCCAGTGCTCGACCAGCGGTGAACCGTCCGATCCAACGGCCCAGATGTTGCTCGCGGAGAGCGCCCGGACCTGATAGAGGTGGCCGCTGTCGTTCGTGTTGGGGCTGGGGACGACATTCCAACTCGACCCGTTCCAGTGCTCGACCAGGGTCTTGCGGGGAGCCTGACCACTGGTGGTCCCGACGGCCCACACATCGTTCGGCCCAAGCGCGGCCAACCCAGTGATATAGGGGTCCACCGCGTTGGGGGTGGAGGGCGGTGTCACAACGCTCCAGCGCACCCCGTTCCAGTGCTCGAAGAGAGTCATGCCCGCGCCGCTGCCGTTGGTTGTCCCCGCGGCCCATACGTCGTTAGGGGCAATAGCCGCGACGGCGAAGAGCGTGGGGTCAGATGCGTCGGTCGGATTGACGCTGGCCGTCTTGATCCAGCGCACGCCGTTCCAGTACTCGGCCAGTGTCTGGCCCACGTCGCTGCCATTGGTCGTGCCCACGGCCCAGATATCATTGGGCGCCGCGGCGGACATGCCGATAAACTCGGGGTCCGGCGCGGACGGCGGGTCGACGGAGGGGACCACGCTCCAACCCGTCCCGTTCCAGTGCTCTACCAGCGTCCCGCCGGGCCCGCTAGAGTTGCTGTTGCCCACGGCCCACACGTTATTCGCCGACAGCGCCGCCACGTCGCTCAAGAAGCCGCTCCGCGCGTTGCTCGACGCGGTGGCGTCGGGGACGGCGCTCCACGTGACGCCATTCCAGTGCTCGGTCAGCACACCGTTCCCGATACCGACGGCCCATACATCGCCGGACGAGGCGCCCGAGACGCCGTAGAGCCTTGCCCTGGACACGTTCGCGGCGGCGTCAGAAACGGCGCTAAGGGTTGGCATACACATGCCCACGGGCCGGCCCCCGGCAACACGGCCCGCCTCGACGCTGCCGCCGTTGAGGGCGCCGCGAGGCAAGGCGGATGCGAGGGTGGGAACCGTTGTCGCCCGGCGACCGACGCGGGTACGATGGCGCAAGGCAAACTTGAGGGTCGGCGCCTTGGCGGTCTCGGACAGCAGGGACGTGGCGGGAACGACACGATTGGCATGCGTATGAGCCTGGGCCAGCATCGCTCCCGACGCTCCCGCGCCGACCGATAGGGCAGCAAAAGCACAGGCGATGCCGGTCGCGCGGAGGGTCGGCCGTGAGGTCAGAAATCTCATCATCTTTCCTTGGCTCCAGGGCACAGTCGGGCGCCCACGCCGTCGTCCCTCGACGGAGACTATGGTATAGGGTACATGAACCAGTGGGCAGTTGCCAGTTGCCAGTTGCCAGTTGCCAGTTGCCAGTGGGCAGTTGCCAGTTGCCAGTTGCCAGTTGCCAGTTGCCAGTTGGGTGCATCTTAAAATTGTGGAATCCGACCTGCGACTGCGGTCGCATGGCAGCAGACGGACACTGCGGTGTCGAATCGGGACCAGAGACCTCGTCGCGACGGACGACACCCGACCGCGGTCGGCCCATGGCTGACTGGCCCCCGACCGGCCGCGGCCGGTCCCGGTCCAGCGCGGTGGTTTGCCATGCGACCGCGGTCGCAGGCCCGTTCTAGCCGCATCCCACTATTTTGAGGTGCACCCTTGCCAGTTGCCAGTTGCCAGTTTCTAGCTATCAGCGCCTGGCCGAATCGATAGGGCCCCGCTGGTCGGCAAGAACTGCCCACGGCCCACGGCCCACGGCCCACGGCCCACGGCCCACGGCCCACTGCCTACTGCCTACTGATAACCGATAGCTAGGTAGAATAGGGAGTGTCACATCATCGAAAGAACCGCCGGACGGAGGAACAGCCATTCAGGGCTGTCGAGCCGCCACCATCCTCCACCCCATCCGTCCCACCGGCGCGGCGCCCTCCGCCAGCGGCCGGTGATGGCGCCACCGCGCCGTCAGACGCCCACACGGCCGCGCTCCGGGCCCTACGTACCCAGATCGAGGGGCTGCGCCGCGATGTAGATCGTCGCCTGGACGCGCTGGCGAAGGAGATCGAGCGACTTCTGCCAGCCTCGGCAGAGGCGCCAGCGGGGCACGTTGCGCCGTCGGTCGCGGCGACGCCGGTTGCGATGACAAACGAACAAACCCCTCCAGCTCAGCAGCGACGCGCGTCCGAGCGGGTCGGGCACGCGCCTGTCGTGCGGGTTGGCGATGACATCTACGTGCCGCGCCTGGGCGGTACGTACGCGGTGGTCGAGGTTGCTCCCAACGGGCAAAGCTTCAAGGTGCAGGCCGGCGCGATGCGCGTCGAGTTACGATTCGACGAGGTGTGGCCGCTCGACGATGCGGTCCACGGCGACAAGGGCATGCCCCTGGGCACGGCGCGTGGTCCGACCAGCGCGGCGCGTGGCGGTGGATACACGGGTCCCGGCTTCAACCCGCATATACCGGAGATCGACCTGCACGGCTACTCCGAGCGCGACGCGCTGGTCACGCTCGAGTTATTCCTGCACCATGCCTTCACCCAGCGCATCCCGCGGGTGCGCATCATCCATGGCAAAGGCAGCGGCGTCTTGCGCGCCGCCGTGCGCCGTGAGCTGGACGGCAACCATCTGATCCGCTCCGTTGAGACGGAACCGTATCTACGCGGCGACGACGGCGTGACCATCGCCAATCTCGACTTGTAAGTCGTTAGCTACTGGCCATGAAAGGTGAGGTATAGCCTGAAAGTACTACGAGGCCGGGACGGTGGCCAGCGTCTGGATACCCGTCATCCGCGCGCTGACGTCCCACAGCCGCCGCGCGATCTCCTCGTCGTACGACTCCTTGAACGACCGCTTGGGCATGCACTTGACGAAGTACTTGCCCGTGAGGCCCTCGACCTCGGGCGAGGAGGCCAGGTAGACCGAGGTCTGGGCGCCCTTCTCCGGACCAATTGCAAGGGGGGTACGGGTCAGCAGGCTTATAGCGACCTTCATAGGCCCTGAGTTGTTCTGACCGAAACCGCTGGCGACAAAGCCAGGATGCAGGCAGTTCGACGTGACGGCTGTGTCGCCCAGGCGCCGCGCCAACTCGTAGGTGAAGAGTACGTTGGCCAGCTTGGACCGGCTGTAGGCGCGGAAGGCGCGGTAGCCGCGCTGCCCTTGCAGGTCGTCAAAGTCGATATGCGCGCCCTGCTGTGCGTTTGACGACACGTTGACGATACGCGCCGGTGCGCTGCTCTTGAGCAGATCGAGCAGCAGGTTGGTGAGCATGAAGTAGGAGAGGTGGTTGAGGGCAAAGGTCAGCTCAATACCGTCGGCCGTCACCGTGCGCTTGCTAAAGACGCCACCCGCGTTGTTGACCAGCACGTGGAGCACGGGGTAGCGGTCGTGGACCTCCTGCGCCAGCCCGCGGATCGACTTCTGCGACGACAGGTCGGCCAGCAAGAGGTCGATCCGGCCGTTGCCGGAGGACTCCCTGATCTCGCGCATCGTGGCCGCACCCTTGCGGGCGTCACGACCCACCAGCGCCACGTGCGCGCCCATTTTGGCCAGTTCCCGCGCCGTCTCTTTACCGATGCCCGAGGTCGCGCCCGTCACCAGGCAGACCTTTCCGTCCATGCTCCCGCTCATCGTACCTCCTCCTCATCCTACTCCAGTATAACCGTATGCGGCCGCCGGTCATGGTCGAACGGCAACCGCATGGGTAGCCGCGTTACTCTCTGCCTGGCAACTGGACGTATGCAATACGCCCCTACTGGCTACTGGCTACTGGCAACTCACAGCATGATGAGGCCCTGGCGGGCGCCGAGGGTGACGGCTTCGGTGCGGCTGGAGGCGCCGAGCTTGCCGAAGATAGAGCCGACGTGGAACTTGACGGTGTGCTCGGAGATGCCCAGGCGGCGCGCGATGATCTTGTTGCCCAGCCCTTCGGCCAGCATGCCCAGCACCTCAACCTCGCGCGGGGTCAGCGCCGCGTTGGACGCCAGCGGCGGCGCCGCGCGCGCGGGGGTAGGCAGCAACGGCAGAAGTAGGCCGACGGCGTTGGGATGAAGCACGACCAGCCCCACGGCAGCGGCAGCGACGGCAGCGACGATCTCGACGGCCGTGGCCTCGCGCGGCAGCATTGCCCGCACGCCGGAGCGCAACGCCTCGGCAGTCCACTCGCCACGCGGGTCGTCGGCCAGCACGACGACGGCCGGAACCGCAGGCGCGGAGCTATCGGCCAGGGCCAGCAGCGCGGGAGCAGGATCGTCTTCGTGCGGCTCGAGCTCCAGCAAGACGACGTGAGGCTGCAGCGAGGCGACCGCCCGCCCCAGCGCGGCGACCCCGGACACGCTGCCCACGACGGACAGGGCCGGGCTGGAGGCGACAAGCGCCTCCAGCCCGGCCCGTACCACCGCTGAACCGGCCACCACCAGGACGCGGGTGACGTCCCTTATCCGGGGGGGCGTCGGCGCGGTGTCCGCCGCCGTCAAGCCGCTTCCTCCGTCTCAACCTCGGGGGTGACGCCGCCCAGCGTGACCTCGCGGCTGGTGCGCTGGCCGCCGCGCACCATCTCCAGGCGCAGCGTTGCGCCGACGCCCACCTGGTAGAGAGCCTCGATCAGGTCGTCGGGGCGCCGGAAGAGGGCGCCATCGGCCCCAATCAGGATGTCGCCGGGGATGAGGCCAGCCGCTTCAGCCGGGCCGCCCGTGGTGGCCTCGAGCACCACCAGTCCGGGGATGCGTCCGCCCGGCACGGGCAACACGACCGGCTGCGTGACCACGCCCAGGTGCGGGCGCTGGCCGAGCAGGCGCAGGAAGCGCGTCACGTCGTTGCTGGGCACGGCCAGGGCCAGCCCACCGTTGATCATGCTGTTGATGCCGATCACGCGGCCCTCGGCGTCGGTCAGCGGGCCGCCCGAGTTGCCGGGGGCCAGCCGCACGTCGGCCTGCACCCAGCGCTGCTGGCGGGGCACGTCCGGGGCCAGCGGCGTGTCCTCGTCGGCCTCGCCGATGGCATGCACGATCCCGGCCGTCATCGCGCCGACGATGCCCAGGGGGTTGCCCACGGCGAGGACGAGCCCGCCCACGCGCAGCGCGTCGGAGTCGCCCACCGGGAGGGCGGGAAGGTCCGTGGCTGGCACCCGCAGCGCGGCGAGGTCGCGCCGCGGGTCGCGGGCCACGAGGGTTGCGTCAAAGGTACGGCCGTCGGACAGCTCGACGGTGGCGGTACGCCCGCGCGCCACGTGGGCATTTGTGATGACGAGGCCATCCGGGCTCCAGATCACGCCGGAGCCGCCGCCCGGCCCACGGCCGCGCACCTGGACGGTGGAGCGCTGGATGCGCGCCGCCATCGCTACCAGCGCGTCGTCGATGAGAGGTCCAGTCCGCGCCTGTGTCCCGACCCCCGTTTCAGTGTCGATGTCTCTCTCCGCGATTGTCATGGCTCTTTATGCCTCTCTCTGGGGTCGCTCGCCGACGGTGATGGCGACCTCGGTCAGTGTGCCGCCGCGCACGATGCGGGCGGTCACGGGCTTGCCGATGCGGTCGGCGCCGAGCATGCCCTGGATGTTCTCGACATCGGCGATGGACGCGCCGTCGAGCGCGACCAGCACGTCGCCGATCAGCACGCCGGCCGCCTCGGCGGGGCCGTTCGACTCGAGTGTAACCACCACCAGGCCGCCGTTCTGCGGCAGCTCCAGGGTGTTCTTCAGGGTATCAGGCAGGTGCACCGGCTGGAAGCCGACGCCCAGGTAGCCGCGCGCCACGCGCCCCTTGGTCAGGATCTGGTCGGCCACGCGGTTGACCGTGGACGTGGGGATGGCCACGCCGAGGCCACGGGTCAGGCCCGAGGTGTTGATGCCCACGACCTGCCCCTGCGCGTCGACCAGCGGGCCGCCGGAGAAGCCGGGGTAGTAGGTGAGGTCGGGGCGCACAAACTGGTCGATCTGGCCGCCGCGATGCGTGCGCCACTCGCCGCTGACGGCGCTAAGCACACCGAAGCTGGCCGAGAGGCCGCTGTTGCCGGGGCGCCCGATGGCCAGCACGGTGTGTCCCACCTTGAGGGTAGACGTGTCGCCGATGGCCGCGGTCGGGGCCTCGACGCCCTCAATGGTGAGGATAGCGATGTCGGTGCTGGGATCGCGGCCGGCCAGCTTGGCCGGGACGGTGCGGCCGTCGCCGAGGGTGACGGTGATGTCGTCCTCGCGCTCGACGGTATGGTCGGACGTGACGATGACGCCCGTACGCCAATGCACACCGCTAGAGGGGATGCGCTGCCGCGCGTTGACGGCGACGGTGGCGCTGCCGGCGCGCTCGACGGCGGCGGCGAGACCGTTGGAGAGGCTGACCAGGGCGTTGGTCTGCGCGCTGGTGACCTCGGTGGGTGAACTTGCCATGATAGTGGGTCCTCTGTTGCTTTCATATCAGGTCGGGCTCGTGTGGCCCGTCTGATCTCATGATGCCGCAGAGGAGGGGCGGATGGGATCGGTGGAATGGGGAGCA
>JAABUX010001195.1_pt1 | contig 40359 bp, 38 predicted proteins | sample 5561851 | NCBI WGS metagenome assembly JAABUX01 (sample SAMN10711883, study PRJNA513361) | rock metagenome | isolation source: Antarctica rocks | place: Antarctica: Victoria Land, Richard Nunatak red sandstone | collected 2016-01-03 | reverse complement strand
GCCCGGTGTCGAAGAAGGAAGAGATCGCCCAGGTCGGGACGATCTCGGCCAACAACGACGCCACCATCGGCAACCTCCTGGCCGACGCGGTCGAGAAGGTCGGCCGAGACGGCGTGATCACCGTCGAAGAAGGCAAGACCGCGACCACTCAGCTTGAGTTCGTCGAGGGGATGCAGTTCGACAAGGGGTATTTGTCCCCCTACTTCGTCACCAGCCCGACGACGATGGAGGCGATCCTCGACGACGCCTTGATCTTGCTCCACGAGAAGAAGATCGCCAACCTCCGCGATCTGATCCCGCTCTTGGAGAAGGTCGCGCAGTCGGGCAAGCCGCTGATCATCATCGCCGAAGACGTCGAAGGCGAAGCCCTGGCGACCTTGGTCGTCAACAAGCTCCGAGGGATCTTGAACATCTGCGCTGTGAAGGCTCCGGGGTTTGGCGACCGCCGCAAGGCGATGCTCGCCGACATCGCGGTTTTGACCGGCGGGACGGTGATCTCCGAGGACCTAGGGATCAAGCTTGAAAGCCTGACCTTGGACCAGCTCGGCCACGCCAAGCAGATCAAGGTCAACAAGGACAGCACGACGATCATCCAAGGCGCCGGGAGCCGCGAGGCGATCACCAAGCGGGTCGATCAACTCCGTCGCCAGATCGCCGACACCGAGAGCGAGTACGACAAGGAGAAGTTCCAGGAGCGCCTGGCGAAGATCTCGGGCGGCGTCGCCCTGATCAGCGTCGGGGCCGCGACCGAGGCCGAGATGAAGGAAGTCAAGGCCCGCGTCGAAGACGCCCTCCACGCCACCCGGGCCGCCGCCGACGAAGGGATCGTCCCCGGCGGCGGGACCGCCCTGATCCGGGTCATCCCCGCCGTCGAGAAGCTGGCCGAGACCCTGACCGGCGACGAGAAAGTCGGCGCCGCGATCATCCTCCGAGCCTTGGAGGAACCGATCCGCCACATCGCCAGCAACTCCGGCCACGACGGCGGGGTGATCGCCGACGAGGTCAAGAGCCGAACCGGCTCGATCGGATTCAACGCCAACACCGGCGAATACGTCGACATGTTCGCCGCCGGGATCGTCGACCCAACCAAGGTCACCCGATCGGCCCTCCAAAACGCCGCCTCGATTTCCGCTTTGATGTTGACTACTGAAGCGATGATCACCAACATCAAGGACGACGAAGAGAAGGGTGCGGCGAGGGCTGAGGGTTCGGTTCGTTAATCGCGTTTGCTCGCCTCGGTGCCGGTTGGTGCGTTCAACCGGCACCGAGGTGCCTCTTGTGTTGCTCCTTGTCCTGCCGAATGGTAATGTTGGAAAGGGCTAGCCTATCTATGCTCTGCCTGGCAAGTTCGACTTCATCGCACCTTCTTGGGTTTGCCGATGGCGGGACCAACAACCGAGATCCTCGATTCGGACCTCAAGGATTTGCGGGCCGACTTCCATCGTCTCGAAGTGGGCGTTGCGAACTCGATCGCAACCTCCGAGCGGTCGGTGATTGCCTCGATTACCCGAGTGGAACTCGCACAGGCCAAACAAGAGGCCGTGCTGGGCGTATTTCGGGCGATCGTCCTGGGGACAGCCGGCGCGGCGATCACCGGTATCCTCACAACGGTCTGGTCCGCCGGGGCTACCTCCTCCAAGATCAACGCCCTTCAATCCCAGGTCGATCGCATCGAGGTTAGTCTGAAATCCCAGGCCGATCGCCTTGAAGCCAGTCTCCAATCTCAGATCGGAAGGCTTGAAAACCGCCTGGACCGGATCGAGTCCAGCATCAACCGCCTCACCCCGCCGACAGAGACACCGAGAACCGGCATACCTGGCAAATAATCTGAATTGACACTAATTTTCTCTCTCGGTAATCGAATGCCAAATACTATGACTAATGAATCCGAGAAAAACCTGAGGTTGGAACAAAATTCCATTGGAAAAAATCTGGAGAATTTTATTGAAAATCTGAATAGTCTGATGGAAACTTTCCCTTTCTCCATGATTTCGATTGAAGTCGTTCGTTATACCACAGAAAAGATTTTTTCGTTGCATCAGGAAGTTTTAAGAAAAATGGAAGGTGTTGACCTCAGCACTTTGAATTTAAATGAAGAGCAATTAGAATTGTTAACTGAAGCTTTCAAAAGAACACAAAAAGCTTCAATTGCCAAGAAATTGGTTGCTCGCAGTTTTATTGTTTCTGTTGTAAGTCAATATGATGCATTTGTAGGATCAATTATCAAAACACTGTTTGTAAACAAACCTGACACTCTAAACGTCTCCGAAAAGCAATTGACTTTTTCGGAACTCATGAGTTTCGGATCTATTGAGGCTGCTACCGAACACATTATCGAAAAAGAGATCGAAACTGTATTACGAAAAAGTCATTCAGAACAATTCGACTGGCTTGGCAATAAATTTGGCGTTAAGCTTAGAGAAAATTTGCATGTATGGCCAGACTTTATTGAATTGACTCAAAGAAGGAATTTGTTCGTACATGCCGACGGATTAGTGTCCCAACAATATATAAGTGTTTGCGAGGAAAATAACTGTTATGACAAAGACACCCTACAACGGGGTTCAGAATTAGCGGTTGATTACGAATATTTTGCAAAATCCCATGACAGCATTTTCGAAATTTCCGTTAAACTCGCTCACGTGTTATGGAGGAAAGTTCTTCCCGAGCAACGACATGATGCAGACATCAACCTTAATAAAATTGGCTATGAGCTATTAGTTGGAAAAAAGTACAAGTTGTCACACAAAGTCTTCGATTTTGCAGTGAACACACTAAAGAAATACTCATCTGAAGAAATGCGTTTAACATTCATTATCAACCTTGCTCAATCCTTGAAATGGGGTGGTGATGATAGAGGATCGCTTAAACTAATTAATGCCCAAGACTGGTCTGCTACTATGGAGTCGTTCAAATTATGTCAGAATGTGTTGCTCAGCAATTTCGCCGAAGCAAAGGTTTTAATGCTCAAAATCGGCGCCGAGGGATCTATCAGCAAGCGTGACTATTGCACTTGGCCAATTTTCCAAGAATTTCGCGTATCGACTGAGTTTCAAAGCACTTTTGAAAGTTTGTTTGGATTGCATGAAGCTACTAAAAATAACGATTCCAATACGGATGATCAGATAACTATTGAACTTTCGGCCGTATTGGGTTTGAATGATGTACTCAATGTCCTTGCTGGATTTTACACTGGTGCTATTCCTTCAAATGAGCTAACAACACATTTGGACGAAATTAACAAGAGGCTTGTCAAAACCCATGAAAAACAGAGGGAAACCAGCGTTGACACTGAAGATAAAATTATCAGTTGATGAAAAGTCGGGACGGGTGGCACTGGTTCAATGGTCCGACCCCGTCTGACCGCGATCGAACCAAACCGCACGGGGTCGGAGTACCGAACCCGTGGCACACCTCCCCGCTCACACGCTCTGGTGGGTTTAGGAGACCGGAAACTCAAAGAACCCAAAACGTGTGGCACGGGTTCGGTACTCCGACCCCGTGAAGGTGGCGATGGACGGAGGTTGTGCCCGACGTGGAGATCGGCGAAGTCAGCGATTCGAATCGACCGGCGGGGGCGTCCCGTCCATCGCCAGCAGGACCGGTTCCTGACCGGCGTACCACCGGGCACTGCTCCATTCCCAGTCTTCGGGGACGGGTGGCACAGATTCGGTATTCCGAACCCGAGCCGTTGGGATGGACCGGATTTCATAGGAAAACTCGGTGTCAGATCATTTTTCCGGGGGTGGTGTGTACCTTCGAAAAGAGAAAATTGGAGTCGGTTTATGTACAGTCCCCGCTTTTCAAGGGTCGTTCCGATGTTCGCGAGACAGGCGAATGATTACCTATCGAGACACAGCCAGCCCGGGACGCGGCGTCTTTGCTTGCCGTCAGTTTAATTAACAGTAGGATCCTAAATTCCTGCTACTTTTTCTGGGCAGAGGACGGAGCGAGCGGCGCGATCGCTCTTGGGGTTGGCTCCTTGTTCAACCATTCCGCCAACCCCAACGCGGACAACCACAAGAGATTTGCCGAACAGATCATCGAGTTCATCGCTATCGGGAGAATTCAGATTTGAAGGCGCGACATGGCGCAAAGCGACTCCATGAGTCGGCACAATAGGCGCGGAACCAGTCGGTTCAGTAACGCCGACCGCGCTGAGAGGTCGGTCAGCTCGGGAGAGAAATCGGGTCGGAAGCTCGCTCCCCGCCCGAACCGCCGGTTGCCGAAGTCGGTTGCGATGAACGAACAAAGCCCACGATCCGGCCGGATGGCTGGATCGTGGGCTTGTTTTGCTTACTCGGTGGCAACCAATTAGGCGACCGTTCGCTTGACCCGCTTCTTGGCAACGGCCAGACCGATCAAGCTCGCAACGCCGCACATGGCGATCGACGAAGGCTCGGGGACGGTCGCGAAGGCGACGTTGTCGAACTCGAAGCTGTTCGAGGTGCTCGACGCGACGACCCGCGTAAACGAGAGTGTGGAGACAATGTTGACGAACTGAGATCCGGTCGGGTTCCCGCCTTCGGCCAGTTCAAGAATGGTTGACCCCCGGATCGAACCGACACTGTTGTTGTTCGCATCAAAAAACGACAGGGTGTTGTAGTTGTCCACCGAGCCCCAAAGCAGACCAAGATAGTTCTGGGCGCCGTTCGCGAACGTCAAGGCAACCGAACCGCTCCCGCTGGAGGCATAGGTCGTCGTGTCCGTCCCAGTGGCGGGAGGTCCGAAGAAGGTGTTGTTCGCGCCCGAAAGAATGGGGGCGGAATACTGGCCGCGGACATCTCCCTGAACCGCAGCGGCGGAATCGCCGATGAAAGCGACGGACAGACCGCCGCCATCAACCCCACCCGCCGAACCCAACGCCAGACCATTCAGGTTGCCATAGCTGGCACCGGCGAACGCGGAACCAGTGGCCGAAGCGGTGATCACGAAGCTCGCCTGAGCCTTGGAGTTCTGAAAGGCCAGCCCAGCGACAATCAAACCGATCGATGCGACAGACCGAACGAGCCGATTAACCATCTTTATTGAATCCTTCAAAAGTGTGCCTGCAAGCTGGATTGACTTCGATCGATCTCGAACAGAGATTCGACGGGGCGTAATAAACTCTAAATCCGAAAACTTGGAAAGACTGTTTCGAGACGAATCCAACAAATTTCAGCCCGGATCGAGGATGTTGTTGAAACTTAGCATCATTCAGGTGAAGTTTTGGCGGATGGATTTGTGTTGGTCATGGACGGTCGAAATAAAATCGGGTCCTCAGTATCGCTTAAACGATAAATGGAAGAATTTTGCGGAAAAATCGTGGTTCTCCCGATAATTTAGTGAAAATCGAAGAGAACTCGACTATTGCCGCGTTTTGTTTCCCGATCGAGACTATTCCTGCAGGAGCAAGTCATTGACGATGATACTTTCGCCCTCGATTATCCAAGAAGAGGAAAAGGGGTCACGTACCATTTCGGACTCAAAAGCGTACCCGCAACCTTCGGAATCAGATCGGATGGCCCGGCCGGGTGCCTTCGATTGGGATGGAATGCACTTTGAACGGTGTCTCTTCGGGGAGGTCGTCCATCATTGACATCGACCGCAAGTCCGACTCTTACCCGCCGACGATGGGAGAGATAGCCCGCCTCGTTTTGGAGCTACAGGCTGCGGGCCGGCCGATCATGTTGTCGATCAATGGTCGGGGCAAACTTCCCGTGACCGACCATCAGTCGATCCAGCAATTCTTCGAGTTCGGGGATCAACTCGAAACGCTCGAGGCTTTAAAGGAAGGTGTCCGCTACTTCGAGAAGGGAGGCAAAAGGCACAGTCTCGAAGACGTGTGTCGAGAACTGAGAGAGAAGCATGTCGTTCCACTATGAGCTGTCGGATGACGCCCGGGTCCAAGTGATCGGCTTATTCCATTGGATCGGGGAAACTTCCCCTGACCGAGCCGATCGCTGGCTCCGGGGCCTCCAGAAAGAATGGTTCGTAGTCAATTGAGGGTGTGCCCCGACTGGTTGAGGTGGTCCGAGCAGAAGTCTTTTCCAATTGGGTTGAGCAGTTGGCTCGTTCAAGTTCCCCCATTTGTCGAAACCTGTTAAAATCGTTTATTGCAATCCGCCAAGCCCCGGTTCCCCGAGAGAGACGCCGTGCCGATGGCCACGAAGCGCGATTATTATGAAGTCCTCGGCTTGAGGAAAGACGCCGGGGCCGATGACGTCAAGAAGGCTTATCGGCAGATGGCCTTGAAGAATCATCCGGATCGTAACCCGGGGGATGCCGAGGCCGAAGGGCGATTCAAGGAAGCGGCCGAAGCCTACGAGATCCTTTCCGACCAGGGGAAGCGGCAGCGGTACGACCGCTATGGCCATGCCGGGGTCGAAGGCGCGGCCCACCATGACTTCAAGAACGCCGACGACATCATGTCGGCGTTCGGGGATATCTTCGGCGGCGGGATCTTCGGCGACCTGTTCCAGCAGCGGAAGCGAGGCCCCCGCGCCGGGCAAGACCTCTTGATGAAGCTCGACATCGAGCTGCTCGAAGCCGCCCGAGGGACCACCAAGGTCGTTGACGTCAACCGCCAAGAACCTTGCGTCGACTGCAACGGCTCGGGCGCCCGCAAGGGGACCGTGGCCACCACCTGCAACTACTGCGGCGGCCAGGGGCAAGTCGTCCAGTCCCGGGGCTTCTTCCAGGTCGCGACCACCTGCCCGGCCTGCGGCGGCGACGGCGTCCGGATCAACGATCCCTGCCCGACTTGTAAGGGGCAAGGCCGGACCCCCACCGTGGCCCATATCAAGATCGATGTCCCGCCCGGCGTCGAAACCGGGATGTGGCTTCAATTGCGAAATCAAGGAGAAGCGGGCGACCCCGGCGCACCCCGAGGCAACCTCCGGGTCCAGATCCAGGTCAAGAAGCATCCGTTCTTCGAGCGGGTCCGCAACGACCTGGTCTGCCAGGTCCCGATCAGCTTCCCGCAAGCGGCGCTCGGCGGCGAGATGCAGGTGCCGACCCTCGACGGCCCCGACCGGTTGATGGTCCCCAAGGGGACGCAGTCGGGCGACGTCCTCAAGCTCAAGGGCCGGGGGATGCCCGACATCAACGGTCGAGGCCGAGGGGACGAGCTGATCGAGGTCCACGTCGAGACCCCCCGGCACCTGACCGGCCGCCAGGAAGAACTGCTCCGCGAACTCGCCGAGATCGAGCATCGAGACGTCAGTCCGAAGCGAAAGAGCTTCTTCGACAAGCTCAAAGATTACTTCACCGAGGACGAGGTCCCCGCCGGTTCCGACCCGACGTGAGGACCCTGATCTCGGCAGATTTCCACGTTATCATTCTTTGATCCGCTTCCACCCGAGTCAATCCAAGGACCATGAGCGACACCATGAACGACCCGGCCCAGACGACCGAAGAAGCGACCACCGGCTCGGAAGACCTGGCCCAGGTCATCAAGCAGCGCGACGAGTATCTCGACCAGCTCACCCGGACCCGCGCCGAGTTCGTCAACTACCAGAAGCGAGCCAAGGCCCAGGCGGACCTCGACCGCGTTTACCTGATTCAGCCGATCGCCCTGGACATCCTCAACGTCCTGGACAACTACGACCGGGCGATCGAGTCGGCCCGAAGAGGGGGCGCCGAGGCGATCGCCGACGGACTGGTGATGGTCGAGAAGCAGTTCCTCGCCGCCCTGGCCAAGCATGGGGTCGAGCCGATCCCGGCGCTGGGGCAGCCGTTCGACGCCAACTTCCACGAGGCGATCTCGCAGCAGCCCAACGGCGACCACCCCGAGGGGACCGTCGTGGCCGAGTACGCCAAAGGCTACAAGCTCAAAGACCGGCTGATCCGACCCGCCAAGGTGGCCGTCTCGATCGCCCCTTGAGCCCTCTTCTCGAAAGTGAACCGATGCCGACCTACGACTATGTCTGCGAAGCTTGCCAGCACGAGTTCGAGGCGTTCGAGTCGATGAAGGCCGACTCGCAGACCATCTGCCCGACCTGCCACGAGCCGAAACTGCGCCGGAAGATCGGCGGCGGGGCGGCGATCATCTTCAAGGGGTCGGGGTTCTACCAGACCGACTACCGGAGCGAGTCGTACAAGAAGGGCGCGGCGGCGGACAAGACGTCGAGCGAGGCCGCGAGCAAGCCTGCGGAGTCGAGTTCGACCCCCGCCCCCGCTCCCGCCGCCCCCAAGGCGGAGTCGAAGCCTTCGGGGGGAGGGTCATGATCCGGGCGAAGTGCCCGATCTGCTCCAAATCGTTCGAGATCGCCAAGCTCGACGACCTCCCGAGCTTTCCGTTTTGCACCGACCGATGCCGGATGGTGGACCTCGGGCGGTGGATCGACGGAGCCTACGCCATCCCCGACCAAGCTCAGCCGGGGACGGCGGGCACCTCCGAGGTCGAGGACGAAGACGACGATGATTAGACCTGGCCGAGCCGGTCACTGGCCAGCTTGAGCAGGTCGCTCACCGCCAAGCCATGCGGGCAAGCGGCGTCGGCCTGCCTGTCGAGGTGGGCGACGGCTCGGTCCTCGGGCGACAAGGCGGCGTAGAGTTCTCGGGCTTCGGTCCGCTTACCGTAGGCGTCGTGGTAACGGAGGTAGCGGAGGATCGTCGAAACCGGGACCCCGCCGGCGGCTCCTTGGCAGAGGTGGCCGCAACCCTGGCAATACTGGTGGACGGTCTTGAGGCGATGTTCTTCGAGCAACCGGGCTTGCTTGGCCGAGATTGGGGCGGTGGCGGCCCCCATGTTCTCGCGGAGCTGGTCGAAGTTGGTCATCTCGCTGACGACGGTGTGGATTCGCTCGTCGCTATAAACCGCCTGGATCGCGGCCTGGTGGACCTTGAATCCCTTGTCCATCAGGCCGTTCATCCGCTTGTCTTTTTCGCCGACTTTGAACTCCGAGGCCCCCCCTTGGGTCTTCATGGCGACGATCCCGATGTTCGCCTTGGACGCCTTGTCGACGGCCCGTCGGAGCTTGTCGCCGTCCATCGTCCGGAAGTTGAACTGGATCATCATCTGGTCGACCCAGCCGGCCTCGGCGGCGGCCTCGATGATCTCCGAGAGCATCTCGTCGTGGCACGAGAAGCCGGCGAAGCGGATCTTGCCCGACTTCTTCAACGCCTCGTAAGCCTTGATGATCTCCGGGTCGCGGAAGACGTCGATGTCCTTGCCTTCGACCCCATGCATGTAGTAGCAGTCGACGTAGTCGGTCTTGAGCCGGGCCAGGCTGGCGTCGAGGTGGGGCGCGAACATCTTCGCCCTCGCCGGGCCTTTGACCCGCGAGTAGGAGTTGTTCTTGGTGACGAGGTAGACCTCTTTCCGCTTGCCGGTCCGCTCCAGGACGGTCCCCAAAGTTTTCTCAGCGTTGCCTCGCTCGTAAGCTTCGGAGGTGTCGATGTAGCGGACGCCCGCCGCGATGGCGCGCTGCACGAAGCTTTCGGCGACGTCCCAGCTCGTGCCCATCCCGAGCCGGGTGACCTTCTCGCCGGTCTTGCCGAGCGTCACGAGGGGAACCGAGGGCTTGATCGGGTCCGCCCAGGCCGGCCCCGCCGCGATCGCCATCGAGCCAGCCGCAGCGGTGGTCTTCAGGAAGTGTCGCCGATCGGTCTGGTGCAGATCTGCCATCGAACCCCAACCTTTCCGCAAAGGAGCTTGATTTGCCAACGGAGCCTGTACCGGGGGCGAAATCAAACGGGACTTCTTCCAAGATCATTGATGATCGACGCGACTTGGCCAAGCGTTTTCTCCCCCGAGGTCCGAAATTCGTCGAAAGGCGAAGGATTCCCTGACGGCGAGTTCCGGGATCGGGTCGAGATTGGTTCAACCCCTTGTCGCCGCTCGGCCTCGGCGTTTATGGTGGACCGCGACCTATCCAGACCCCAGACCTGCCCTTCTGTGGAGGTGGCTTGTGGTTCGCTCGCCCCGTCCGATCGTCTTCCTCTTGGCGCTGATGAGCCCGGCCCTTGCGGACGACTTCCCCCCCGACCTCGTCAACTGGGCCGCCCGACCGGGCAACCCGATCTTCACCGGCTCGAACCTGGAGCGAGGGTGGGACCGGAAGATCCGCGAGCGGGGCTGGATCTCGGTCGAGGACGGCGTTTACCACCTCTGGTATACCGGATACAACGACGCCCGGTCGCCGAACCGGAGCCTGGGTTATGCCCAGTCGGTCGACGGGATTTCCTGGATCAAATATCCGTCGAACCCGATCGTCGACTCGTCGTGGGTCGAGGATATGTGCGTGGTCAAACAAGGCGACACTTACTTGATGTTCGCCGAAGGGGAGCGCGACATCGCGCACCTCCTGACCTCGACCGACCGGGTCCGCTGGAAGGAGCGGGGGCCGCTCGACATTCGCTTGAAAAGCGGCGAGTCGATCCCCCCGGGGCCGAGGGGGACGCCCGCCGTGTTCGTCAAGGGAGGCGTCTGGAACCTGTTCTACGAGCGAGGCGACCGGGGGGTCTACCTCGCCACGACCCGAGACCCCATCGCGGGGCCTTGGACCAACGTCCAGGACGAGCCGGTCCTGGCGATGGGACCCGACGACTACGACAAGTTCGCCGTGGCGTTCGACCAGGTCTTCGAGCGTGATGGTGTTTATTATGCTTACTACCATGCCAACTCGCACAACCCCTGGCAGAAGGATTGGACGACCAACATCGCCCGGTCCACCGACCTGATCCACTGGGAAAAGTACGCCAACAATCCGCTCGTCCGCAACGACTCGTCGAGCAGCGTCGTGATCTTCCCGCCGGGGTCGAAGTCGCCCCGGCTTTACACCATGCACCCCGAAGTTCGGGTCTTCGAGTCGTCGCCGAAGTGACTTCGCTTCAATCCTTGATCTCGAAGATCGCCTCGACCTCGGTGGCGATCCCGCCCGGGAGCGCGGCAACCCCGAAGGCGCTCCGGGCGGCCTTGCCCGACTCGCCGAACACCTCGACCATCAGGTCGGAGAAGCCGTTGATGACCTTGGGGTGATCGGCGAAGTCGGGGGCGCTGTTGACCAGGCCGAGGACCTTGATGAGCCGGACGACCCGGTCGAGGGTCCCAAGATTGGCCCGGACCGTGGCCAGGAGCGCCAGGCCGGTCTGCCTGGCGGCGTCACGGCCCGCCTCCAGCCCCAAATCGGCACCGACCTTGCCGAGGTGCAACGTCCCATCGGGGCGGAGCGGCCCGTGCCCCGAGACATAGAGCAAGTTCCCGTACCGGACCGCCGGCAAGTACGTCCCCATCGGCTTGGGAGCGGGGGGCAAGACGAGGTTCAACTCGGTCAATCGGGCTTCGGCTCCCATTGTCGCTGATCCTTCCAAGGCACTGGGATTCTGGGTCAAAGTCGAGACGCTACACCATCCCCCGACTGAATGCAACCGGCGCGGATCGAGCAGGCATGATCGCCCGGCCTTTGGTTGCCCTGAACAGACCTTGTCACCCCTCGTTAGAATGATGGAGCATCCCGGCTCCGATCCATCGACATCCCTCATTGAACAGATCTCGATCATGAACCGACCGCCCCGGACCGTCAAAGTCGCCCTGGTCCAGATGCACTGCTCGCCCGATTCGGATATCAACGTCGACCGGGCCTGTGAGTTACTGGCCGAGGCGGGTCGCCGGGGGGCTCAGGTCGCATGCTTGCCCGAGTTGTTCCGGAGCCAGTATTTCTGCCAGTCCGAGGATCACCGCTTTTTCGACCTCGCCGAACCGATCCCAGGCCCGACCTCCGACCGACTGGCCGAGGTCGCCAAGGCAACCGGGATGACGATCCTCGGGTCTCTGTTCGAGCGCCGGGCGGCGGGGATCTATCACAACACCTCGATCCTCCTCGACCGCTCCGGCGCGATCGTCGGCAAGTATCGGAAGATGCACATCCCCGATGATCCGCTCTACTACGAGAAGTTTTATTTCACCCCCGGCGACCTCGGTTTTCAGAGCACCCCGACCGAACATGCCAACCTCGGGAGCCTGGTTTGCTGGGATCAGTGGTATCCCGAGGCCGCCCGACTCACCGCACTCCGGGGGGCCGAGATCCTCTTCTACCCGACCGCGATCGGCTGGCACCCCGCCGAGAAGGACGAGTTCGGCCCCGCTCAGGCCGACGCCTGGCACACCATGCAGCGTGCCCATGCCATCAGCAATGGCGTGTTCGTCATGGCCGTCAACCGGATCGGCCACGAGGGAGCGAGCGACGGCGGGATCGAGTTCTGGGGCGGGTCGTTCGCCGCCGATCCGTTTGGCCGGGTGATCGCCCGAGCCTCGCACGACCGCGAAGAGGTCCTGATCGTCGACTGCGACCTGAGCCTGATCGAAACCACCCGCCGGCATTGGCCCTTCCTCCGAGACCGCCGGATCGACGCCTACGGCCCGATCGTCCAAAGGTTCGCCGACTAAAGCCAAAGAAACTCTTGAGCCACGGATGGAACACGGATAAGACAATCTTATCAATTTTTTCTTATCCGTATTCCATCCGTGGCTAACTCCCCGCCTTTGATCTGGATGACCGAAGATGACCCAGTCTGAGAAGACCCCCGCCGCGCTTGGTTACCGGATGCCCGCCGAGTGGGAGCCTCACGCCGCCACTTGGATCGCCTGGCCGCACAACCGCGAAGACTGGCCGGGCAAGTTCGGGCCGATCCCCTGGGTCTTCGCCGAGGTGGTTCGCTATTTGAGCCGGGTCGAGCGGGTCGAGATTTTGGTCAACGGGTCGAAGCAAGAGCATCAGGCGACCGGCATGCTCGACCGGCTGGGGGTGGACCTCGGCCAAGTGGGTTTCCACCGGGTCAAGACCGACCGGGTCTGGACCCGCGACTCGGGGCCTTCGTTCGTCGTCAAGCTGAGCGACCCCGCCGACCCGACCGGGCTGGCCCTGATCCACTGGAAGTTCAACGCCTGGGCCAAGTACGAGAACTTCACCCGGGACCGCCACGTCCCCCGGGCGATCGGCAAGATCCTGGTCCACGATCGGTTCACCCCTCGGGTCGACCTGGGCGACGGGGCCAAGCCGATTCGGGTCGTCCTCGAAGGCGGGTCGATCGACGTCAACGGTCGAGGCACCGTCCTGACGACCGAGGAATGCCTGCTCGGCGACGTCCAGGCCCGGAACCCCAAGCTCGCGCGCAAGCAGGTCGAGCAAGCCTTGGCCGACAACCTGGGAACCCCGAACGTCGTCTGGCTCGACAGGGGGGTCGACGGCGACGACACCCACGGTCATGTCGATGACCTCGCCCGGTTCGTCGACGCATCCACGATCGTCACCGTCGTGGAACCGAACCGCGACGACTCGAACCATCAACCGCTCCTCGACAACCTGGCCCGCCTCGAAGCGGCTCGCGACCAGGACGGCCGGCCGTTTCGGGTCGTCGAGTTGCCGATGCCCCGCCCCGTCGTGTTTGAAGGCCAGCGGTTGCCCGCGAGCTACGCCAACTTCTACATCGCCAACGAACTGGTCTTGGTCCCCACCTTCAACGACCCCGCCGACCGGGTCGCCCTCGACACGCTCTCCCAACTGTTCCCAGACCGAGGAGTCGTCGGCATCCACTCGGGGGACCTGGTCTGGGGCCTGGGGACGCTCCACTGCATGACCCAGCAGCAACCCGCCCACGGCTCGATCCCCCCAGAAGCCGTCGACTGATCGGGCAAGCTGCCAAAGCCCGGCCAGTCAAGCCGACAACTTGAAACAAAGTTGCGACCTCGGAGATTTTCACAAAATCCCCGGCGGTTGCGCCGTTCCTCGACCCGATCCGGCGTGAGAACTCTTGTGTGACGTCAGCTTGTTCGCTCGCCGCCCCGATCCGATTCGCCTCGGGGGACTGCCATCGTCGAGGGCCTGGCAAGTCCCTGAAACGCTGTGGTTCCATCAAGATGGGGCGAGCCATCCGAACCGTTCAAGCGGAGATCGTGTCCAAGGAGCGTCATCGCTTTCGGGGAGATCGATGTTCATGGCACGCTGGATGCTTTGCAAGTCGACACCCCTCCGGCACATCAGCCCTTGAACTTCAGCTTTCCTGGATTCTTGGTCGCTATCCCCGTCGATGTCAGGAGGTTCTCATGTTCTTCAGCGTCGCTAGCCCGGACTGGAAGGCTGGGCAGCCGTTGGCACCGGTGGGTGCGTTGCTGTTCCGGACGAGGTTGGAGGCCGAGTCGTTCGCCCCCGATGCGCCGGTCGTCGCGGTTTCCGTCGGCTACGACGCGACTACGCGGACCGTGTCGCCTACGGGGCCGGGGGCGGCGTCGGTCGGATGTTGGTCGTCGAGGGCGGTGAGCAACATCCTCGGTGGGATCACCGTGTTCGGGTCGATTCCCGCCGCCCTGATCGGCTCGATGACCCTCGCCTCCGAAGTGGCGAAAAGTGAGCCCGACATGGCCCTGAATGACTTTCATGGTTGGGACTCGCTCACGATGGCCTTGCTGGCTTGACGCGACCTGGGTGTCGTTTCCGACTGCTTGACGTGGTCGATGGTCGCCGGAGTTCGGCGATCGTCCTTGCGTCAAGGAGTGCATCGGTGATGAATTTGCTCAAGCGTCGGTCCAAGGTTCTGCTGGCAAGCGGTCTGGTCGTCACCTGGGGTTGTCTGGCGCTGGCCCAGCAAGGGCAGGTTGGCCAGGGGATCGACAACGCCGGGCGGGCCATGAAGCGAGGGTTCCAGTCGGCGGGGGCGGCGGTCCAGGGAGGATTCATCAAAACGAAGACCTCCGTGCACAACATGGAGGTGGTGTCTCGGGTTTACAGCCGACTCCACTGGGACAAGGCCCTGACGACCTCGAACCTCCAGCTTGAAGTCAGCAACGGGGGGATCGCCACGCTGACCGGCGTGGTTCCTGACGCCGCCGCCAAGGCCAAAGCCTTGCTCTTGACCTCGGAAACCGTGGGAGTTCTCCAGGTCGTCGACCAGGTGGTCGTCACACCCCCCATCCCTCCGATCCGCTCGGGTGCCGCGCCCATCGTCCCGGGAACGCCGCCCACCGTGATCCCCCCGACGGCCGACACCCCGCTCTGATTTTCTGCCACGGATGGACACGGATGAACCACGGACAAGAGTTAAATTCGCTTTTTCTTATCCGTGTCCCGTCCGTGTTCCATCCGTGGCTAAAAAACCGGCCGAAGCATGAGGTCCGCCACCCCGACAACGAGCAGGCCGAGGCTGATCGCAATGTTCACCTGGAAGAACGCGACGTTGACCCTCGACAGGTTGTCTGGTTTGACCAGGGCATGCTCATAAACCAGGAGTGCGGCGACCGCGACGACGCCGAAGAAATAGACCTGGCCCATCGGGTAGACCCAGCCCAACGCGAGCAGGGCGACGACCGTCAAGGCATGGCTGATGCTCGCCAGGCGGAGCGCCTTGCGGACACCGAGCCAGCTCGGGATGCTCCTGAGGTTTTGCTCCTGGTCGAACTCCACATCCTGGCAGGCATAGATCACGTCGAATCCGCCTACCCAGAACAAGACCGCCAGGCCAAGGATGACCGGCGACCAGGCCAGGTCGCCCCGGAACGCGATCCATGCCGCCACCGGCGCCAACGCCAGGGCCAGGCCGAGCCAGTAGTGCGCCCAAGGGGTGAACCGCTTGGCGTAGGAGTAGCCCAGGAGCCAGAGGAGCACCGGCCCCGACAAGACCAAAGGCCACCGGTTCGGCCAGAACAAGAGCGTCGAAGCGACGAAGATCGCGGCGGCCCCGACCGTGAACAAGAGGACCGAACCGACCGACAATTTTCCGCTGGGGAGGTGCCGCATCGCCGTCCGGGGGTTGGCGGCGTCGAAGTCGCGGTCGACCAGGCGGTTGAACGCCATCGCCGCCGACCGGGCCGCCGCCATGCAGAGCAAGATCCCCAACCAATCGCGAAATCGACCGCGCCAGCCTTGGGGCGACCACGCCGCGAGCGTCGCCCCCAGGAGCGCGAACGGCAAGGCGAACAAGGTGTGGCTGAATTTGATCATCCCGAGCAGTTCTCTGGCCAGTCCGAGGGGAGTCGAGGATGCTCGCGCCTGCGCTTCGGTTTGCATGACTTTTCCCCTTGACCTCGATCCCAAATCCCCAACGCGATCGCCACCCCACAAGAACCGCGACCTCCGGTCCATCTTCACCGAAAAACCGAAAGCCCGACTACCCCCGGTCGCAGGGATAGGCGGGCTTTCATGCCTCGAAACGCAAGCCTGACCGGAGATAAAGTCGGGACGAAAGCTCAGTCCTTGTTCGCCTTAACTCGCTTGTCGGACTCGGGATGCTTCACCCGCCCTTGACCGTGGGCTTCGTGGTCGTCGTCCTGGTGACTGGCGGTTTCGTGTTCGCCGCCGTCTTTGTTGGCTTTCAAGCGCTTGTCGGAGTCGGGGTGTTTGACCTTACCCTGGGCGTGCGGCTCATGCTCGTCGGTGGCCGTCGCATGCTGGTTGTGGTCGCCTTCGTCGTGACCTTCCTTGTTGTTCTTGAGTCGCTTGTCGGTTTCCGGGTGCTTGACCCGGCCCTGAGCATGCGGCTCGTGGTCGTCTTCGGCGGAGTGCTCTTGGCCGCCGTCGTCGTGGCCGTTCTTGTTGCTCTTCAAGCGCTTATCGGACTCGGGATGCTTGACCCGCCCTTGGGCGTGGGCTTCGTGGTCGGTCCCTTCGTCGTGGGCGTCGTTCGCCCCGTCGTGTTGGGCTTTGCGACCTCGACCGGTCGAGACGCTCCCCTGCTCCAGCTCTTCGCGCAGCTCGTGAATCCGGCTTTCGATCTCGTCGAGCACCCGGACCGCCCGACTGATCACTTTGCGCTCTTTTTCACCCGTCGACATGGCAAGGCTCCCATCGAGTTTGATGGACCAACGGACCGGCGGATAGTGGTTGGTCGCTGCCGGGTGTCGAAAAGCAAAGGTCGTACCAAACAAGGGATCATCCGTGAGTGTCGACCTGTGTCGAAACTTGAATGAATCTGATCGATCCACTCAATTTCAAGCGGTGTCGGGACCCCACCGCTTCATGAGGTCGACTTCGACCCCCAATTGGTCGCAGATCCGGGCGACGACGAAGTCGACCAGGTGGTCGAGCGACTTCGGCTGGTGGTACCAACCCGGCATCGCGGGCAAGACGATCGCGCCGGCTCGGGTGATCGCCGCCATATTTTCGAGGTGGACCAGGCTCAAGGGCGTTTCCCTCGGGACCACGATCAGCTTACGGCGCTCCTTCAAGTGGACGTCCGCCGCCCGGGTGATCAAGTTCCCGGTGATCCCGTGCGCGATCGACGCCAGGGTGCTCATGCTGCAAGGCGCGACGACCATCCCCGACGTCCGGAACGACCCCGAGGCGATCCCGGCGTTGAAGTCGTTCTGGTGGTGATAGGTCAACGAACCCGACCCGAGGTCGCCGAACGGCGAGGGATCGAACCGGTTCAAGGCGACGCCGATCCCCATCTCCTCGCGAAGCACCTGCGCCCCGCTGGTGCTGATGGTCAGGTGGATATTGCGCCCGGCTCGGCACAAAACCTGGAGCAAGCGGACCGAATAAGGGGCGCCGCTCGCCCCCGACATGGCCAGGACGAGCGGGAGGTCCGAAGCCATCATCCCGGGTCCTTCGCCGGTTTGACCCCGACATATAAGGTGGCGACCCCGAACGTGAGCGGGAACTGACGCAACTCGGTCAGCCCTCGCGATCCGAGGAGGTCGAGCATCTCCTGGCCGTCAGGAAATTCGAGCACGCTCTTGGGCAGGTAGCTGTAGGCGCTGTAGGAGTTGGGAGCGAGGGCCTGACCGACCTTGGGCAAGACGTTCCGGAAAAAGCCGAAGTAGAGCCTGCCAAGGATCGCGCCCCGAGGGCGGGAAAATTCGAGGATCGCCACCTTGCCGCCGGGCCGAGCGACCCGGATCATCTCGTCGATCCCTCGGGCCGTGTCGGCGACGTTCCGGAGGCCGAAGGCGACGGTGACGACGCCAAACGTGTCGTCGGGCATCGGCAACCGCTGGGTGTCTCCTTCGACCAGGATCACCGAGCCGTCGGCCCGGGCCTTCCGGAGCTTGTCGCCGCCGAGGACGAGCATCTCGCGGCAAAAGTCGGAGCCGACAACCGAACTTCGCCCCCCTCCGGCCCGGAAGTATTCCAGGGCCAAATCCGCCGTCCCGGTGCAGCAGTCGAGTACGGGGACGCCCGGCTCGGGCGGGACGGTCCGGGTGGTGAACTTGCGCCAACCTTTGTCGATGTTCAGGCTAAGCAGGTGGTTCAGCAAGTCATATCGACCGGCGATCGACGCGAACATCGACCGGACCCTCGCGCCCGACTTGTCGACCGAAGGGGAGGTCGCGGCGTGTCCCGGCTCGTCGACGGCCATCATGCGAAAAGATCCCACTCGAAATTCCGCTCGGTTGTTGGAAACTCCTCCCCAAGTATATTCGACCCGATTTGAACGTCCAACGACGGCGACGCTCAAGGTGAATTGGCGGGATCAACCGCCTCCGTTGATGACTTTACGACATCTTCGCCTAATTTAAGGAGTCTCTTCCGCGAATTTAGTCGAGAACGGTTCCAGACGGGTTGGATCAAATCATGGGCTACCGGACGTTGGCCGCTTGCGTGAGCGATCTCGAAAAGACCGGGCGACTGGTCGCCATCGATGACGAGGTCGACCCGAACCTTGAAGCCGCCGCCATCCAGCGGAGGGTTTACCAGGCGGGGGGGCCTGCCGTCCTGTTCCGTCGGGTCAAAGGGACGAAGTTCCCGATGGTCGGCAACCTTTACGGGACGGTCGAGCGGACCCACTACCTGTTCCGCGACACCCTCGAAGCCGTCCGCCACCTGGTGGAACTCAAGGTCAAGCCCCCGGCCGCGCTTGCCCGCCCCTGGCGATATCGGGACGTCCCGTTCACGGCGCTCCACCTGCTGCCGAAGCGGGTCGGGCGAGGCGCGATCCTCCAGGGGCAGACGACGCTGAGGGAACTCCCGCAGCTCCGGTCGTGGCCCGACGACGGCGGGGCATTCGTCACCTTGCCTCAGGTTTACAGCGAAGATCCGACCAACCCCGGCCTGGCCAAGTCGAACCTGGGGATGTATCGGGTCCAGTTCTCCGGGAACGACTATGTGCCCGACCGCGAGGTCGGCATCCACTACCAGATCCACCGGGGGATTGGGGTCCACCAGGCGTCGGCGATCGAGCGCGGCGTCCCGCTCAGGGCGAGCGTCTTCGTCGGAGGACCCCCCAGCCTAGCCGTCGCCGCCGTGATGCCCTTGCCCGAAGGGCTCCCCGAACTCGCCTTCGCCGGGGCCTTGGGCGGTCACCGGTTGGCGATGACGGCCGACCCGCTCGGCGGTTTGCCGATCCCCGCCGAGGCCGACTTCGCCATCGTCGGGACCATCGACCCCGACCATCGCAAGCCCGAAGGGCCGTTTGGCGACCATCTGGGCTACTACAGCCTGACCCACGACTTCCCCGTCCTCAAGGTGGATCGGGTCTACCACCGCCCGGGCGCGATCTGGCCGTTCACCTCGGTCGGTCGCCCCCCCCAGGAAGACACCTCGTTCGGCGAGCTGATCCACGAGCTGACCGGCCCGCTCGTCCCGACCGTCTTGCCCGGAGTCCATGCCGTCCATGCCGTCGACGCCGCCGGGGTCCATCCCCTCCTCTTGGCGATCGGCAGCGAGCGTTACGTCCCTTACGCCTCGGTCCGTCGCCCTCAGGAACTTCTCACCTCGGCCAACGCGATCCTCGGCCAGGGGCAGATGTCGCTCGCCAAGTACCTCTGGATCGTCGCCAAGGAGGACGACCCCGAGCTTGATATCCACGACATCCCCCGGTTCTTCCGCCATGTCCTCGAACGGGTCGACTGGACGACGGACCTCCACTTCCAGACCCGGACGACGATGGACACGCTGGACTATTCGGGCCACGGCTTGAATCAAGGCTCGAAGGTCGTGATCGCCGCCGCCGGTCCGCCTCGACGTCGGCTCGGCGCCGAGTTCCGCCCGGGTTCGACGCCCTTCGCCGAGGGGTTTCACTCCCCCAAGGTGGCCATCCCCGGTGTCTTGATGTTTCAAGGGCCGAAGTATTCGCGGGACGACTCGGGCCAGGACGCCAACTTCTCCAGGTTCTGCCGGTCCATTGACCCTCGCAACGAGTCCTTGAACGGTTTTCCTTTAATCATCGTGGTCGACGACAGCGAGTTCGCCGCCCGGACTCCCCGCAACTTCTTGTGGACCACCTTCACCCGGTCCAACCCCGCCTCGGACATCGACGGCGTGGGCAGTTTTTGCCACCAGAAGCATTGGGGCTGCGAGGGGTCGCTGGTGATCGACGCCCGGGTCAAGCCGAACCACGCCCCCCCTCTGGTGGACGACCCCGAGATCGAGCGGAAGGTCGACGCCTGGGCGGCCTCGGGTCGGCCATTGCATGGGATCTACTGAGGAGTAAGGACGGGTGTGTCGCTATCGAATCTTGAGATTCCGATTGCAAATCGCAGGATCGTAGATCGCAAAAAATTCGGAAAGTGGAACTCTTCGATCCTTTGCGATATGCAATCCTGCGATTTGCAATTCTTGAGCTCGAAAAAGTCTTTAAATTCGAGAGCGATAACCTGAGGACGGGTCGCTATCCCGAAACCGGATCGGTTGCGGTTGTCTCCTTCGACGAGATGGGGTATCGTCCGCCGTGCCTGGAACGCCTCGGCCGCTCCATCGATCGAGGTTGTTCCGATCGCTGGGGAAGGTCCACCCGAAGGAGGGACGCCGATGATCCGTCCACGACTTCGTGGCCGATGTTGGAAGTGCGGTTTTCTCGCCTCGCCCGGCCTGGTCTGGGCTATGATCCTGGTCCTCACGCCGACGGGGTGGGTCAAGAATCGGCTGGTCGCCCGGCTCGAAGCCGAAACGGGGCGCTCGGTCCAGATCGGCTCGGTCCACCTCGGGATCTTCGGCAATCTCAAGATCGACGACCTCAGCTTCGCCGAGCGGCGGAGTCCGTGTGACCCCTGGCTCCGGATCGCCGAGGCGCGGATCGACGTCCACCTCGGCCAGATGCTCGTCGGTCGCTGCGACCCGGGCGACGTGACGGTCGATGGCGCCTCGCTCCGGGTCTGGCGACGCGACGACGGTCGGTTCGAGTTCGGCGACCTCGCCCAACCGACCCCCGCGATCGGTCCGGGTAGCGTCGGCGTCCATTCGACCCCGAACCTCTTGCCCGCGATCAACATCCACGTCAACAACGCCAAGGTCCAGTTCGTCGACGACCCCAACCACTTCCGGGCCGACCTGACCGACATCACCGCCCGAGGCTCCTACAAGCCGTCGGCGGTCACGGTTGATGACTTCCGGGGGTTGGTTAACGGCGGCTCGTTGTCGATGGCCGCGCAGCTCGACCGGGACCCACTCACCCCTCGGTTCTCCGCCGAGATCCAAGGGAGGTCGATCCACCTCGACCACGGGCTTGAGTTGGTGGAAACCTTCGTCCCGCTCGTGGCCCGGTCCGACGACCAGATCGGCGGGACCCTCAACGTCCACCTGGCGCTCAAGGGGCAAGGGGTTTCCTGCCCCGAGATCCGCAAGACCTTGACCGGCCACGGCTCGATCCTGCTCGACCCGATCGACCTCGACGGTTCGAGGATCTTGTCGGAACTCCGGACCCTGGGCGACTGGCCGAAGACCGACCACGTCGGCGCGGTCTCATCCAACTTCCGAGTGGAGCGGGGCCGGGTCAGCACCGAGGACCTGACGATCCGGGCCTCGAAGATCCCGCTCGTCGTCGCCGGCTGGACCGACTTCGATGGCCGGTTCGACTACGAGACGAGGGTCGACCGGATGATCGCGGGCCTCCCCCGCGAGGCGAAGTCGTTCCTCGGCGAACTCAAGATCAACCTCGACGAGTTGACCGGACTTCGGATCGAAGGGGCCAAAGATCAGTTCCGGATCAGCCTCAACGGCCGTCCCCTCTCGACCGACCCCGACCAACCCACCGGCGAGCGAACCCGCTTGCGAGAAACCGCCCGCAAACTTCACGACCGCTTTTTCCGATAACAACCCAAAAAGTCAATCGCAAGTCAATAATTTCATTCACTTTGCGTCAATCTGTGAGAACCTCGAAGCGACGGGTTCGCCTCTGATCGAGCGTAACAAAGGGACCGATGATGATTCGAGCGAGGAGCCGAAGTCGCCGAGGCCGAAAGCCGGCCGTGTTCCTCATGGCCGCCGGTTTGTTCTGCGGGCTGGAGGGCGGTTGCGGGAGCACACGGAACACCGGAACTCCTCGAACCGGGACCGAGCAGTTGCTCCTGACCAACGCCTGGGACAAGGCTTTGCAGAGGGTCGACTTCCGCCCCCTGACCGGTGTCCCCGTCTTCCTCGACACGAGCAACGCCACGGCGATCGACCAAGGTTGGGTCGTTTCGAGCCTCCGAGAAGCGATGCTGACTCAAGGCGTTTTGCTCCGGGAGAAGCGAGAAACCGCGCAGTATATCGTCGAGGCCCGGATCGGGGCTTACGGGACCGATGACGACGACTTCCTGGTCGGGATCAAGCAGACCACGATCCCGGCGACCATCACCGGCATCCCCACCGGGACCATCCCCGAAATCCCCCTGATCAAACGAAGCCGACAGCAGGCGGTGGCCAAGCTCGCCCTGTTCGCGACCGACCGGACGAGCGGCCAACTGGTCTGGAGGTCGGGGACGATGCTCGACAAGGCCGACAACAAGGACGTCTACGTCGGCGGCTTTGGGCCGATCAACTCGGGCTCGATCCGCGACGGGACCGAAGTGATCGGGATCAAGATCCCCCCCCTCTCCGGCGACGCTCCCACCCCGAACGACGACGAAAGCCCAAGCACCGCCGCGACCGTAGACCGCAAAAGCCGAAGACGAAATAAAGCCCAACCCTACAACCCTCCCGCCCTCCAGACCCCATCGAACCTTTCCGACCTCGAATCCTTCCAGCCTTGAGCCGAGGTCCAGATGGTCGAGAAGCCTTTTTGACCAAACAAACCCAATTTCGATATAAAGCACAAAAAGCAAGAGACTTAAGTACGATTTTGAACGAAATGTTCACCTAGATTCACACTCGACGCCCCCGCCGAAAGTCCTGATCCGGTCAAACTCCCGGGACAACTTCGGGAAATCAGCGGGAGATTTATCCGGGTTTTTCGGGAATCCGTCGGAATATCAACCAGGCCGAAGCGTGAGGCGACTGGTTCCAGGCTTCCGGCTCGGGTATAACCGGATCGATCGGGAATGCGCCGAGCCTTGGCCTTGGTGCCCATCCGGAATCTTCGAGGATGACCGTGAGCAATCCTATCAACCTTTCCAGCTTCATCCGCGACGTTCCCGACTTCCCCAAGCCAGGCATCCTGTTCAAGGACATCACCCCGCTGCTCGCCAGCCCCGAAGCGTTCCACGCGACGATCGACGCCTTGGCCGGTCGGTTCGAGGGGGAAGCGATCGATGTCGTCGCCGCCGCCGAGGCTCGCGGCTTCTTCTTCGGGCCGAGTTTGGCCCAGAGGCTCGGCGTCGGGTTCGTCCCGATCCGGAAGCCGGGCAAGCTGCCGTATCACAAGCTCGGGATGGAGTACGCCTTGGAATACGGGAACGACCGGCTCGAAGTCCACAGCGACGCCTTTTCCGGAGGTCGGCGGGTCTTGCTGCTCGACGACGTGCTGGCCACCGGCGGGACGATGGCGGCTTGCCGCGACCTGGTCCGCCAGGCCGGGGCCGAGGTGGTCGCCTTCGCCTTCGTGATCGAGCTGTCGTCCCTGGGCGGGCGAGCCAAGCTGATGCCCGGCGAGGTGTTCAGCGTCCTCACCTACTGATTCGAGAAGATGAATTGAGCCACGGATGGAACACGGATCGGATTGTCTTTCTGTTTCCCATCCGTGTTCCATCCGTGGCTCGCTTGGTCTTCCGTTTGTGCTCCACGGCTGCGATCACCAGAAGGCTCCGATGAAGAAGGTGAAGTAGCGGACGTGGTCGCCTTCGGCCTTGGAGACGGGGAAGGCGATGTCGAAGGCGAGCGGGAGCTGCCCGGTGATCTGGGGGATGACGACCCGGACCCCGGTCCCGATGGAGGCCCGGATGGTGGTGAACTTGTAGTCGGCCTCGACGGTCCCGAAGTCGCAAAAGACGACCTGCTGCAAGGTGTCGCTGGCGTTCCAGGGGAACTGGTACTCGACCGAGCCGATCGCCGTCAGGACGCCGCCGGTGTTGACCCCGAGGGTGTGCGGGCCGACCCCTCGGTAGTAGAAGCCTCGCATGCTCCGGAAGTCGCCGGCGTAGAACCGCTCGTAGATCGGCGTGTCGCGGCCCGTCGCGCCGAAGAACCCTCGGAGGGCCAGGGTCCGCTTCCCCGAGTTGTCGGGCCGAGCCCCGAGCGTGAAGTGCTGCCGCCCTTCGAGCGTCACCTTCGGGAACGTGTAAGTCCCCAATCCTTCCTCGAACGCGGCTTCGAAGTAAGATCCCTCGGTGGGCGAGGTCGGGTTGTTCCGGTTGTCGAACCGGATGCTCGGCCGGAACGTGGCCAGGGTCGTATGCCCTGCGGCGCTCAGGAGGTCGGCCGGAGCGGGGTATTTGAACCCGTGGATGTCGACGTCTTCGATCCGGAACGCGACATCGGCATAAACCTGCGGTCCGAATTGGTAGCCGAGCGAGAACCGACCGCCGCTCCTCCGCTCCGACCAGTCGGGATAATACCGGCTCCACTGATAGCCCGAGACGCCCAGGCCGATCGGGAGGTCGAAGAGGTAAGGGTCGCGGAAGCTGACGACGTATCGGTTGATGAGCGTCCCCGGCGAAAGCTCGACCCGGAACTCCTGCCCCGCGCCTCGGAACGCCCGACCCGAGGTCAACTCGCTGAATGACCGGGGGATCGCGAACAGGTCGAAGTTCGACTCGTGGAGGATGACGTTGCCGTTCAGGCCGCCGAAGCTGCTCGCACCGACGCCGAACATGATCCGACCGCTCGGGGCTTCATCCAGGCTCGTGACGATGTCGGCGAACGAGCGGTTGGCGAACGGTTCCTGGCGGTCGGGGCCGACGTCGGTCATGTTCAGGTTGGGCGTGCTCGGGAACAGGCCGGGGTTGCGGTCCCCTCGGTCGACCGGGCCGCCTGCTGGTGGGATCTTCGGGTTCGGTCCCGGGTTCTCGGTCGAGGGCGGCGGCGCGACGGGGATCGACGGGACGGTGTTGGGGAGCGGGTCGAAGATCCGGCTGGGAGTGCCGCTCCCGAACGGGCTGAGGCCCGACGGACCGACGTCGCCCGATCCCGGAGCGGCGGCGGCCGGTTCATTCACGGTCGGGGCGGTCGCGGGAGCGGGAGGGGTACTCGACCCGACGTCGAGCGGCGGGAGCGAAGGGGGATCGCCGGGAAGCTGCAATTCGGGCTCGCCGCTCTGCATCCGCGTTTCCGCCCGGGCCGCCGCCTCCCGCGCCGCCCTCGCCTCGGCGGCGAGCGTTGGGGAGATGACGGTTGACTGCTTCCGCGTCTTCGAAGGGCCGCCGAGGGTGATGGGCGGCAAGCTTGGCAAGGCTCCAGGCTCGGAGGGAACGGGCCTGGCCGGTGCCGGTGCCGGTGACTCCTCGGGGCTTTGGAGCCGGCCGGGGATCACGCTGGAGGTGTCGGCGACGACATCATCGCCGTAAGGTTTGTCGGCGCTTCGCTCGTTCTTGATCGCGATCTCAAGCCCCTTGCTGACGCCGGGCTTGGTGTCCTTGGCGACGTAGCCGGTGCCGATGATTCGCTGCCTGTACTTTTCGAGCCGGTTGAGGTCGAGGATCTCGCCGGGAAGCAACCCTGCCATCAAGGCTTCGCGGCGGAAGACCTTGTCTTTGGTGTGGGCGTTCCCCTTGAAGATCAACTGGCCGAGCATATACGTCGACCCTTCGGTGATCCGATAGACCACGTCGACATAGCCCGGCTGGTCGGTCACGGGCTGGTCTTTGTCGATCACGGTCTTGATGCAGCCCTTCGCCCAATAGCGCGACATGATCGCCTTGGAGTCGATCTCGCGGAGGCCTTCGTTGTAAGCCTCGCCCGGTTTCAAGAGCAACCCTTCGCCCAGGGTCGCCGTGGGGATCTTCTCGTTCCCCTCGAAGACGGTCTTCCGGACCTTGTACCGCGTCTTTTCCGAGATGGTGTAAGTGATCTGCTCCTGGCCGAGTGACGAGCCGGGTTTGACGGTCGCTTGCACCTCGACGTCGAAGAAGCCGTGGTCCTGGTAGTACTTCATCAGGGCGATTCGGTCGTTCTGGAAGCTGTCCTTGTTCCGCTTCGCCCCGAGGAGGCCGAAGAACCCTCGACGGCTCTCGATCTTGGTCGCCAGGACGTCATCCTCGACGAAGGTGTTGCCGACGAACTTGATGCTCTCGATCTGGAACTTGGGCCCCTCGAAGATCTCGATGACCACCTTGGTGTCGCCGGGCTTACCCCCTTCGAGCAAGCGGACCTCGGCCTTCTCGTACCCTCGCTCGCCGTAGAGGTCCTCGATCTTCCTGACGGCGGCCTGGGTCGTCATCCAGTCGGCCCTGGCCCCTTTTTTGAGGTTGGTGGTTTCCTCGACGTCCTTCAGTTTCAGCTTGTGGAGGCCGATAAACCGAACTTCGCGGAGCATCGGCATCTCGACGACGACGAAGATCAGGACGACCCCATCCCCTTTGGGACTGCTGTCGTATTGGATCTGGACGTCGGCGAACCATTTCGTGCCGATGAGCGACCGCAGATCCTCATCGAGCGTCGCGCGATCGAGCGGTCGCCCCACCCGGCTCTTGATATGCCCGCGCATCTGATCGGGGGTGATCGACTGGTTCCCCTGGTACTTGATCTCGGCGATCAAGCCTTCGGGAAGGTCTTTGATCTTTCCCGCCTGGGCCAGCCTCGACCCGGCGAGCACCAGGAGCGAGGCCAGGCCAACGACGACCATCATCGCTCGGAAGCCTTGATCCACCCGACCGGCCCGAGCAACCGGGCTGGCCGTCGATCCTCGGGTCGGCTCGAGCGGTCTGTTCAGTTCGCCGCGTATCATGCGCGATCGGTCCCGATTGAGGCCGCCTCGACGATCATCAGGGCCTCGGGCGAGGCGCCGACGACCGCCGAAGCTGGTCAAGATTGCAACCTCGCCGATGCGATCGAGCCAGGCGGACGCTCAGGTTCCGCTCGAGTCGAAGGCTCAGGTTGGTCGAAGGGAACTTGTCCGTCCTTGGACGAAGTTCTTTGGATTCACCGCGAAACGATGAGAGCGGGACTTGTACCCGGAACCCCGGAAGGTGACAAGCCCGGATGGAAGCCGGGAGAACTTCAGGGTTTTTCGGGGCCTGCCTCGGGATCATCGGCCATCGGTTCGACTCGGCCATCGGGTCGGAGGACCCCGACCACACCGTCATACTTCCATTGACCTGCTCCCTGGACGAACCGGACCACCTGGCCCACCCGGTTTCCCGTGCAAAGCCAGACCTCCGACCCTTCCACCCAGACCCGGTAGTTCGGGTGGACCTGGCGGGGGAAACCGACCACTCCGCCCCCCTCGGCGACTTTCAAAGGGTGCGATTCGAGGTAACGCTCGGAGCAAAGCGACCGGACCGCCGCGAGGTCACCGGCGTTGCCGCTGGCGATCAGTCGGGCGTAGGCCCTGACCGCTTGCCGGGTCGTCAGGAGCGTTTGGACGCTTCGGACGAGGAAGGTCCCGACGAGCAAGACGAGGAAGGTCCCTACGAAGACCTTGATCTTGACCGTTCGCGACGCCTGGATCATCGCGACCTCGGGGCGTTGGGCTTGATCCTGGCCTTGATCTGGTCGACCAAACCTCGGGTGATCGCCCGGCGGTCGGTGGACGCCGCCACCCGGTCGAGGGCGGCGACAAGTCCGCCGTCCCCCCAGTCCTTGCCGTTTTCGAGGTAGCCGACCAAAGCCCGGCCGACGACGTGGCCGAAGTACCCCGCCGAGGCCCCCTGGCTCAAAGCCCCCGCGAGGTGCCCCAACCCAGGCACGAGCTTGAGAGCCCCGCCGGCGACCACCGTCGCGAGCGAACCCCAGAGAGCGATCCGACCGCCTCGGATCAGGTCCATCGCCAGACCTCGGGCGACGTCGGCGGTCATCGGTTCGTCATAAACGTCGGCGACCCGACGGATCAGGACGACCAGACCGCCCGGCCCGGTCAAGAAGTCGAGGAGCGGGATCGGGTTGATCGCCAGGGCGATGGCCAACGCCGCGCTGGTCTCGTCGGCGACCCACTCGGCCTGCTTCCGGAGCGACCGCTTTTCTCGATCGCGGCGGGCGACGTGCCGATCCGCCTCGGCCTTGACCTCGGCCAAGGCCCGGAGTTCCGGCCTCGAACTTGCCAGGATCGCGTCGAGCCGAGCTTCGACGTCGGTCACGTCGGGCTCGCCCCGGACCGTCTCGACCCGGAGCATCCGGCCCGCCTCGCCGAAGATCGCGCGGCGGACGATCGGCGAGGCCGAGCTTTCGACGATGTTCTCCGGGGGGATCATCTCGCCCAGGCCGTCGCGGATCGCCCGGACGACCTCGGTCCGATCCCCTTCGTCGAGCAGGTCGACCTTGTTGACGACCACCACCATCGGCTTGCCCAGGGTGTGGAGTGCGGTCAGGGCCGCTCGGGCCGTCGCGGTCAGATCCTCGGCCAGGACGAAGAGGATCAAGTCGGCACCTTCGGCCGCGAGCGTCGCCAACTCGCCTCGGGCCGCCCCCGAGTCGGCGACCTCTTCGAGCCCGGGGGTGTCGATCAACCGGACTCGATCGCCGAAATGATTAGGATCGAGGGACGAGGCCCATCGCCAATCCACGCCCGAGATGTCGGAGGTGGTCCCGCCGGTCGGGCCGACTTCGCGATCCGGGCGACGGGTCAAGGCGTTGATCAGGCTCGACTTGCCGGCGTTGATGATCCCATAGACGACCACGTCGAGGACCAAGGGAGTCGCGTCGTTCATGATCCGGGTTGGACCTTGCGGCGGAGGTCGTCGCGGAGTCGGTCGACGACGGAGTCGGCCTTGGCCCGGTCGAGGATCTGCTGGATCACGGTCTTGATCCCGAGTTGGCCCCACTGGCACCCTTGCTGGAGGTAGATCTTGGCGCCTCGGCCGAGGATATACGACGTCCACGACGCGGTCACGCCATAACCGACGCCGATCGTCCCGTAGCCGAGCATCGCCAAGGGGGCGGCGAGGCCCCCGGTGGCCAACGTCGTCCCGGCCAGCGCCGTCTTGGCCCCCATCAGGAGCAAGCGACCCACGACCTCGACCGCCCCCAAGGCCCCGAGCGCCTTGACCATGTCTTTGATCAGGCTGATCGCCGTCCGGCGGGTCAAGGGGATTCCGTAGACCTTGCTCAGGGCGATGATCATCGCCACGTCGACGGCCAACCCACCCGCCATGTCGGCCACGGGGATCGGGTTGAGCGCGACGGTCGCCCCCTTGGTGATGGCGAAGTTCCAGATCAGCCGGTTCGCTGCGTCGTCCCTAATCCTGAGCTTGTGGGCGACGATCTCGTCGTGGAGGTCGCCCGCGTAGAGCAAGGTATTGAGCGCGACCAGGGCCTTCCCCTCGCGTTCGAGGACTTCGAGGATGCGCCGCTTGAGCGGTTCGATGATCGGCTCGGGGCGCTCCCAGGCCAGGGTGGTGGTGCCGTCGGGACGCTGGATCTTGACCCGGAACGGGTCGGGGCGGGCGGCGGTCATGACGACGTCGTCGCGTCGGATCAGGTGGCGGACGCGCTCGTTGCTGATCTTGTCGTAGATCAGGTCGCGGTCGGCATCGGGGTAGCGGTCGATCTGGTTGAAGACGAGGAGGATCGGCTTCTGCGCCTCTCGGAGGGTGGTCAAGGCGTCGAACTCCCGGCGCTGCATGTCGCCCGAGACGACGAAGAGGATCAAATCGGCGTGGCGGGCGACATCCCTGGCCAGGGCTTCACGGGCCTCGCCGCCGACCTCGTCGATCCCCGGCGTGTCGACCAGGATCAGCTTCGAGTTCGACCAACCGGCCCCTTCGGGCTGGACCGATTCCCAGCGACTCGCCGCCCGGTCGACCGTCGTCCCGTGGGTCGACCCGGCCTGGAACACCTCCTGGCCCAGCAGGGCGTTCAAGACCGACGACTTCCCCCGGCTGACCATCCCGAACGCCGCGATCTCGACCGTCGCATCGTCGAGCTTCTGCGTCAACGCCCGGAGTTGGGCGATCTCCGACCCCAGCGCCGCCTCTTCGACCGAGGTGAGCTTGAGATCGTTCAAGGTCGATTCGAGGCTCTCGCGGGCCCGGATCACCAAGGCATCGGTTTCCTCGAGGCGGTCGAGCACCCGATCGAGGTTGGCCGGATCGTCATCCGTCGGTTCGATGCCGCTGGTGGGGGAATCGGTCGCCACGCTTGGAAAACTCCCGGTCGGGCCTGGGTCGTTATAAGGAGGAACGAGTTCAATCATTAGCCACAGACCGACACGGATCAGATCCGACTCTTCTGCTCTCATCCGTGATTGATTCGTGTCGGTCCGTGGCCCAATTTGTCGGCAGGCTGGAAAACCTTCTTCGACACCCGGGCGAGCGCCTGCTTGGCAAACTCGTGGAGGAACTCCGCCCGGCTGTTGAGGTTGAACTGGCGGATCAAGGCGGCTCCCATCCCACCATCGCCCCACGACTGCCCCTGGCGGAAGTAGTCGGCGAAGGCGTGGCCCGAGACGTGGGCGAGGTAGGCCATCGAGGTGGCCTGCACCGCCCCTCCGGCGGCATACCCGACGAAGCTCGACTTGAACAGACCAGCAATCAAGGAGGTCGATGCCTCGACGAGCCCGGTCTTGAGGAGCATCTGGATCATCTGCGAGCCGATCATCTTGACGTGGGCCGAGGTGATCTCGACGCCGTAGACGGCGGCCAGTTCGCTGATCATCTGGTACTGCACGGCCCCCGCCGCCATCAGGTCGAGCGCGGGGATCGGGTTGGCGAACACCGTGGCGGCGGTGAGCCACTGGAACTTGTCGATCACCGCTTGGGCGCGGTCGTCGCGCTCCTCCGTGACATGGTCGCGGGCTTCCTGGTTGATGAGATGGGCGCGGAGGAGCAGGTTCCCGGCCCGGAGGGCATCCCCTTCGCGTTCGAGGACGGCGGCGATTCGCTTGCGGAGCGAAGCGATGTCGGGCGGCTCGGTTTCGAGGACCGTCGTCACCGTCCCGTCGCCGTTCTGGACCCGAACCGGGATCGGCCGAGGTTTGGCCGAGGTCGGGACCACGTCGCCGGGGGGAACCAGGCCGGTCAACCGTTCCCGGAGCTTACCGAGGATCGCGTCTCGGTCGGCGTCCAAGAGGCGGTCGACCTTGTTGAGGATCACGATCGACCGCTTCCCTTCTCGAATCAAGGCAGACATCGGCTCGAACTCCGACCGGAGCAGGTCATGGTCGACCACGAACAGGAGCAAATCCGCGCGGACGGCCAGGTCTCGGGCCTCGGCCTCACGCCCGGCGCCCCCCTGTCCAACCTCGGAAAGGCCGGGGGTGTCGGTCATCAAGACGGTCCCGTCGACCCCTTTGATCTCGTGGGTGAAGGCTTCACCCGCTTGAGTCGTCCCGATCGTCGCCGCGACCCGCCCGACATCCCGACCGAGCAGGGCGTTGATCAACGACGTTTTCCCCGATGATCCGGTCCCGAAGACCACGACATGGAACCTTCGGGCCTGGCTGTCGGCCCGGAGCGTGGCGAGTTCGCGACCGAACCGGGTCCGGGCGTCGTCATTTTTGACCTGGGCGATGACCCCTTCGGCCTTCTCGGCCTGGAGGGCCGCCGCCGCCACGACATCGTCCGGAGCCTGCGTCTTCTCGGTTCGCTCGGGACGACTGAGCTTCCACAGCAACCGAAACGAAGCCAACGAGGCGATCAGCGCCGCCGAGGTCGCCACGACCACCACGCCGACGGCCAACTCGGGCGACGTGGCCGCGACCTTGTCGTGGAGGCTGCCCACCGACGACACCAGCCAAGCGGTCGAGCCGACGACCAGGGTGGTGGCACTCAAGGCCAGGATCAGTCGGGTCGAGCGTTTCATCCGAGGAACAAGGTCCATCCCAGAGTGATTTTGTGGTCAACCCGAGCGAAGGGAGACTCAAAGGGGGTTCGTGGTGCCGAGCCGAGTATTGGGGGCGAATCCCATCGGTCGCAACATTCTACGGCGAACGGCGATGCGGGTCCAAGCGGAAGGGCACGATCGAGCGAGTCGGCCCCGGATTCGCACGCCTCTGGATTTGGTCGGGTTGATCGCGGTCGGATGGGCCGACCAAACCCGGCAACCCGGACTCGCTCGCCTCCCCGAAAGGGCAATCATGTCGCAAGAATCGGAGCATCCCGCCACGGATTCCCCCGCGTTTGTCCCTTCGCCCAACCTCGACCCCCCCGCCTCGTCTCGTCCTGCTGGAGATGCAAGCCCGGTGGCCGCGACGCCACCCCCACCACCGACCCAGGCGCGGGAAGCAACCGCCTCCACGCTCTCCAACGTCATCCTGATGGTTGTGGGGGGTGCCCTGGCGGCCGGAGGATATGGCCTGGCCCGCATGTATGCACCGCCAAGGCCCCCCGGAGAGGTGGCCGGCCTTCCCGCCACCGACGCGGTCAAACCCGACGACTTCAAGGCCCTCTCCGACCGCTTCGACGGCATGAAAGCCAGCTTGGATCAGATCTCCAAACAGGCGAGCGACCGACCCGACCCAACCCTCGAAGTCAGATCCCAGAAAGAACGCCTGGACTCGCTGGCCCAAACCGTGGGGGAGTTGCCCGCCCGGTTCGATTCAATCAACCAGAAGCTCGAAACGATCAACAAGCAGGGTGGGTCTGGCTCATCGCCTCGGGTCGACGAACTCGACAAGAAGGTTGCCAACCTTTCACAGACGTTGGAATCCCTCAAAGCCGATCGAAGGGCGACCGCTGCTTCCACCGGCTCGGTTCGAGTCGATGGCGCGAACCCCGAAGCCCAGGCGATGGAACAGGCCGCCGAACTCTACAAAGCCAAGAAGTACGCCGAGGCGAAAGACGCGTTCAACAAACTCCAGGCAACCTATCCCAACGACGCCCGAGTCTGGTATTACTCCGCGCTCGCCAATGGATTTGCCACCGGGCAATGGCGAGGGGAAACCGAGCGGATGGTCAACCGCGGGCTCGAAAAGGAGAAGGCCAACCAGCCGGATTCCTCGAAGGTCGACGCCCTCTTCTCCGGCCTGACGACCGCGACCGGCAAGGAGTGGCTGGCCGAATATCGTCAAAGGATCGGAGCCCGCTGATTCGAGTTCATCGTTCTATGACTCGTGACGTCCTATCATCCCGAAATCAACGAAAAAGCCCACCCTGCCGTTCGCGGCAGGGTGGGCTTGATTTCCAAATCGGCAATGAGCAAAACCCTCACTTACCCAACATCGAGAGCCAGTCGCGGCTGATGTAGTCGGTCATGGTCATGACGATCATGATCCCGAACCAGACAAACGTGGCGCCCCCGACCAACCAAGTCAACGTGTCGCTGTCCCGGAAGTGCATGAAAAATAACACGATCAGGACCGCCTTGATCACCGCGATTGTCAGGGCAACGATCAAGTTGAGTTCGCCCAGATTCATCTTGGCGGCGATCACGGTCAACACCAGCAGCACGATCAAGGCCGCGAAGATCTTGAGATAAAGCGACTTGTGCGAGTGGTGCGGTTGGTATGCGTTATTGGGCCGTTCGGTCGTGGTTTGTGTTGTCATTTCCTGGTACTTGGGAGGGAATGGTTGGAAGTCGGACGCGGAGCTTGCCGGTCGGATCAGTGAGGTTTGTAGTTCAAATCGATCAAATAGAGCAACGGGAACAAGAAGACCCAGACCACGTCCACGAAGTGCCAGTACAGGCCGAGCGTCTCGACGGTCGTGCCGTCGGCGAACCTGTTCTTGGCGATCATGTAGGCCAAGATTCCGATCGCCGCGATCCCGATGACCATGTGGAATGCGTGCAGGCCGGTCATGGCGAAGTAGAGGACGAAGAACAACTCGACGTTGGAAACGAGTTCGGAGGGGACATGCTCCGGGCTGGGCGCCCAGGACAGGCCCGGGATCAACCCCTCGTAATAGTCGACCGTGTACTCGCAAGCCTTGACCATGAGGAACAACGACCCGAGCGCCATGGTGATCATCATATTGATGACCGCCAACCTCAGCTTGCCGAGCTTGGCGTAATCGACCGCCAAGGCCATCGACAAGCTGGAGCAGAGCAAGGCCGTGGTGTTGAGGAACCCCACGTACATGTAAAGTTGGTTGCTCCCCACGGCGAAACCGCCATGGTATTTCCACCGAAAGAGGATGTAGGCGAGGAACATGCCACCGAAAAACATGATTTCGGTGGCAAGGAACGTCCACATCCCGAGTTTGGTGCTGTCGTCCTGCTGCTGCAAATCGTCGAAGTGCGACAACAGGGCGGGTGTTGTGACTGCGGCGTTAGACACTCGGACCCTCCTGGATCTCGTATTCGTACGGGTCTTCGGTCACGACCGGAGTCTCCTCGAAGTTATGCACGGTCGGCGGCGAGGGGATCGACCACTCGAGGCCGGTCGCGCCCCAAGGGTTCGGGCCGGCGATCGCACCATACTTCAGCGAAAGAAGCAAGTAGATCAGGGGCAGGAAGTAACCCACCGCAAGGATCGAGGCTCCAGCCGACGACAGGACGTTGAACACCTGGAACTCGACGGGGTACTCGTGGTAGCGGCGGGGCATCCCGAGGTAGCCGAGGATGAACTGCGGGAAGAACGTCAGGTTGAAGCCGACGAAGATCAATAACGCGGAAAGCTTCCCCCAGATCTCCGGGTACATCCGCCCGGTGATCTTGGGCCACCAGAAGTGGAGGCCGCCGAGATACGCCAGGACCGTCCCGCCGACCATGATGTAGTGGAAGTGGGCCACCACGAAGTAGGTGTCGTGCAAGTGGACGTCGACCGCCAAAGTGGCCAGGACCAGGCCCGTCAACCCGCCGATCAGGAACAGGAAGATATAGCCCAAGGCATAAAGCATCGGCGTCTCGGCCGAGATCGAGCCTTTGTAGAGCGTCGTGACCCAGTTGAAAATCTTGATCCCCGCCGGGACGGCGATCAAGAAGCTGATGATCGAGAACACCATGCCCGCGTACATCGACTGGCCGCTGACGAACATGTGGTGGCCCCACACGAGGAAGCCCAGCACCGCGATGGCCATCATGGCGGTCGCCATGAAGCGGTAGCCGAAAATCTTCCGACGCGAGAAGCACGGGATGATCTCGTTGATCACGCCCAAGCCCGGCACCAGCATGATGTAGACGGCGGGGTGCGAATAGAACCAGAACAGGTGCTGGAACAAGATTGGGTCACCACCGAGGGCGGGGTCGAAAATCCCCACCTTCATGATCCGTTCCAAGCCCAGCAGGACGATCGTCACCGCGAGGACCGGCGTGCCCAGCACCATGATCAGGCTGGTAGCATATTCGGCCCAGACGAACAGGGGCATCTTAAACCAGGTCATCCCCGGCGCCCGCATCTTGTGGACGGTGACGATGAAGTTCAACCCGGTCAAGATCGACGAGAAGCCGACGGTGAACACCCCAAGCGCCGTCAGGATGACGTTGCTGTTCGAGTACATCGAACTGTACGGCGTGTAGAACGTCCAGCCCGTGTCGACCCCACCCCAGAGGATGGCGGAGACGGTGAAGATCCCGCCGACCATGTAGATGTACCAGCTCAACAGGTTGAGCCGTGGGAACGCAAGGTCACGGGCGCCGATCATGATCGGCAGCAAGAAGTTGCCGAGCACCGCCGGGATCGACGGGACCATGAAGAAGAACACCATCACGATCCCGTGCAGGGTGAACATCCGGTTGTAGACGTCGGACCGGAGCAGGTCGCCCGCCGGGGTGGCCAGTTCCAGCCTCATCAGCGTGGCCGCGGCCCCACCGAGGAAGAAGAACGCGGTGATCACGATCATGTAAAGGAGACCGATCCGCTTATGGTCCGTCGTGAGCAGCCACGACTTCACCGTGGTACCGGCCGTGAGGTAGTTCTGTTCCGGCACCCTGACGGTGGTGTGGACAGAAGCTTTCTGGTAGACGTCTTCGGTAACACTCATCTTTCAGTCCCCTCCTTACGGCCGATCGACTTGATGTATTCCATCAACTGCAACAACTCTTCTTCCTTCAAGACATCTTTGTACGACGGCATCACCGACCTGTAACGCGGCGAGACCTGCGGGTCGGTCGATTCGGTGCCAAACCCCGCCACGATGGAGGACTGGGGCAGAAGGATCGAGTCGCGGATGTACTTATCGTCGGCTAAGACGAAATTCACGTCTTTGCCGTTGCTGGCCATGATCGGGACCTGGCCGCCGTAGACCCCAGCGAGCTTGGGTGCCCGGAACTCGGAGTTGACACCGTGGCATCCCGAGCAATGGTACTTCTCGAACAACCGAGCACCGCTAACAGCCATCGAAGGCCCGGCGTCACTCGAACCGTTGCCGGTGCCGTCGGTGCCGACGCCCTTGAGCCATCGCTCGTAGTCGGTCGGCTCCATTACCACGGCCCAGCCGCCCATCTTCGAGTGCTCCGTGCCGCAAAACTCGGCGCAAAACAGGTGGTATCGGCCCACCTTCATCGGCTCGAACCACTCCGAGGTCAGCCGACCAGGCAGCACGTCTTGCTTCATCCGGAATGCGGGGACATAAAAGCTGTGGATCACATCTTGCGAGGTCATGATCAGGCGGACGGGACGACCAGCCGGCAAGTGGATCTCGTTGATCTCGCTCCGCCCTTGTGGGTGCTGGACCTTCCACATCCACTGCTTACCGATGACGTAGATCGGGGTCGCATCTTTCGGGGGGTTGAACATCTCGAAGAAGACTTGCGTCCCCAACGCGAAGATGCCGAGCACGATGACGAGCGGAATCCCGATCCAGGTGGCTTCGAGCGCGAAGCTAGAACTGATCGCATGCGATCGGTCGACTTTCGCGCCTTTACGATATCGGATCGCAAAGAAGACTACCAGGAAGCCGATCAGGATCGTGAAGAAGACCGATACGGCCATCAGCACGAAGAAAACGGCATCGATCCGAGGCGCGAGGGTCGACGCACTATCCGGAAAGAAGGGGATATTCGACATGATTAAGGGGTCACCGGTCCTGAGGGAAGTTCAGAGAAAGTGGTGCCGGCGGTCCGGCCCATCCGTCGATCGCGTCGAACCATCGCGAACATGTAAATCCCCAAAGCTAGGGCGGTGGCTACCCCGAGGACTTGAATCACCCTCATGATCGCAAACGTGTACTTGCCGGTCGCCGGGTCGTAGTCGTAGCAGTACATCACAATCTTGTCGATCGGCGAGGCAATCTTGCTGGCGGCGGCCGTGGCGATCGCCGAGGTCAACTGCTTAGCCGGGTACTCGATCCCGTAGAAGTACTGGGAAATCCTCCCGCTCGGGGTCAGCAGGACGAAACCAGCGGCATGGGCATAGACACCGGTTCGCTCGCTGTACTTGTACCGAAACCCAATGGACTTGGCCAAGGCGTCGATCGACGCCTTGTCGCCCACGAGCGAGTGCCAGCCGGATTCCGAACCCGGACGCTTGATTAGCTGATTGTATTGCTTCAGGTAGATCCGTCGCTGGCCATCCGCTTGGGCGACCGTTTCCTTGGGGTTGATGCTGACATTGATCAGGTCAAACTCTTTCCCCAGGCTTTCCTTCAACGGCCTCAAGCTCCGGGTCAACTCGGCCAGGACCTGCGAGCACAGGACCGGGCAGTTCTTGTAGCCCATGACCAAGATCACAGGTCGCTGACCGAAGAAGTCGGCCAGGCGGACATTGCGACCTTGGTCATCCCGAAACGTCAAGGTCAAGGGGATCTGCGTGTCAAGGTTCTGGTCAAATCCGACTTCCTTCAAGACGCCACCGGGCTGAGCCAGCGATGGTGAAGGGGCCAGGGTCGCGACGACCCCGACCCAGAACATCATCAAAACCGCCCGCGCCAGCGTCGCCGGGCGACGACGGGGCCGTTCGCTCCGGGAAGTCTGAGGCTGGGTCTCGACGCAAATCATGCGAATTCCTTAATCAGTTCGTTGTCTGATACGCCTTGCCGCGCCGAGGAATCGGATCGGAGACCGGCGTATCTTTAGGAGCGACCTCGCGATGCGGCAAACCCTTCTTGGCAACCACCTCGATGGCCCGGTCGAGCGGAATCCGGACAGCCTTCGTTTTCGGGTCGACATGGTATGTGCTGAGAATTTCGTCTTCTTCTCGGTACATCCGGATCATGTCGGCCGTGGTGTTTTGCTGGAGCGGGGCGGGACGATCCGTCGCACCCGTGTCCCTAAGGATGTTGTCCTTGGGAATGGGTGCCTTGGTGTCCTGGGCGATATAACCCCGCATCACAACGCTCATAGTAGCTTGAACCACTCCGCCGAAAACGACAAGGCCGATCAAGAAGTAGAGGATCGGCTTGGCGGCGATGTCCGTGTGTTCGTGCCCTTCCGAGGGGTCGGGCGGAGGTCCAAAATTTTCAGGGGTCGAGTGGGCCATCGTTAGTGTCCTCCCGCTTGTTTGAGGGCGGGCAGAAGCTCAGGGTCTTGAACAACCATCAAAGGCTTCCAGCGAAGTTGCCAGAGGAACGCCGAGAACCAGAGGCCGATCATACCCGTCGGGACAACCACGTCGAGCCAGCTCGGGCGGAATGGCCGGATCTCTTCGCCAAACGACGGGGCGATCAGCCAATAATCGTCGACCAGATGGGCGACGAGGACCAAAGCTGCCACCTTCCAAAGAGCATTCACATTCCGCTTGAGCGGCCTCGACAAGAGGACCAAGAATGGCACGGCAAAGTGGAACAACATCAAGAACCGCCCGAAGTTTTGCCAACCACCGGTCAACCGCCGGGCGTACCAGGGAATCTCCTCAGCAAGGTTCCCCGACCAGATGATCAAGAACTGCGAGAAGCTCAGGTATCCCCAGAGCATCGTGAACGCCAGGAGCAGGTTGCCCAAATCGTTGAACGTTTCCCGGGTGTCCAGGCCCTCGGTTTCGCCCCTGTTGGAGATGAGCGCCGCGACAAGGATCATCAACGCGATGGCCGAGATCCCTTGCCCGATGATCAACATCACGCCGTAAAGCGACGAATACCATTCCGGCTCGAGCGACATCCCCCAGTCGACCAAAGCCAACGAGGTGCTCAAGAAGTAGACCACCAACCCAGGTGCCGCAAACGCCTGTAATCCATACGCTAGCGAGGCCGATTTGGTTTCATCCTGCCGCCTCGAACCGACGTTGAGCACGGCGGCCATGACGATCCAGATGGCGAAGTAGATCGCCGCCCGGATCGTGAAGTTGGTCGGATTCAGCCAAGCCTTCTTGAACCCCATCAGGTCGGTGGTGTCTTTTTCGAGGGGGTCGCGACGCACCCCCTTCGAACCGGCGGTGTCGCCCCCCGCCCCACCCGAGGTGTTTTCCCCCGAGATGACCTTCACCGGGTTCCCCTTGGCTTCGGGCTTGTCGGCCGTCTTCAAGGCGGTCACCCTCGAAGGGTTGCCGCCGGGCGGGTTCTCCGCCTCCGAGTGGTGGTTGACCCAAGGATAGATGTGTTCCAGGTCGATCAGGACCGGGATGAACAACACAGCGACGAGCGGCATCGTCATCGCGGCGGATTCGAGCGGGCGACGGACCAGGAATCCCCAGGCACCGCCGAGTTGGCGATGGAGCAGGAGCAAAGCCATCGAACCGAGCGACAGGCCAAGCACGAAGATGAACGAGAACAGGTAAGCCCGGTCGAAGTGGGCGCGATCGACGAACGCCCCCACGACGCTCAACCCGGCCCCGATCAGGCCGACGATCAGCGCTCGACTTCGAATCCTGTCGATAAGTGGAAGGGCGGTTCCGTTCGGGTTCATTTCGAGGCCTCGGCCGAGCTGACGCGGTAAACATCGGTGGGGTTGGGAAGATTCGCCGGTGGATTGGACAGGTTCTTCCGCTCGTCGGCCGTCAAATCGTCGAGCGACGCATCCCGGCTATACTGCATGGCCCGGATGTAGGCGGTGATCGCCCAGCGGTCCCGGACGGGAATACGCGAGGCATACGAATACATCGCACCGTAGCCGTGGGTGATCACGCTGTAGATGTGCCCCACCGGCTTTTGTTTGAGGTATTCGGAATGGAACGTCGGCGGCGGGGAAAAGCCTCGGCGGACGACCATCCCCCGGCCATCACCGGTCCGACCATGGCAGGGCGAGCAGTAGATCAAATAACGCTCGCGGCCGAGTTCGAGGACCTCGCGGTCGGCGGCAAACGGCAGGAGATCCGCGTCTCTGTTATCGACCTTGCCTTTGTAGTAGAGCGAGTCGGCTTGGAGGTCGCCGCGAGCCACGGTGCCGTCGATTTGCTGGCGGGACGAGCTGCCGTCCTTGAAGAAGGTCGAAGGGTCGTAGGCGTCATACTTGGGTTGGTCGTACATGTCGC
>JAABUX010001193.1_pt1 | contig 40371 bp, 36 predicted proteins | sample 5561851 | NCBI WGS metagenome assembly JAABUX01 (sample SAMN10711883, study PRJNA513361) | rock metagenome | isolation source: Antarctica rocks | place: Antarctica: Victoria Land, Richard Nunatak red sandstone | collected 2016-01-03 | reverse complement strand
CAAACTCGCCCAGCTCGACCGCCGCTCACCGACCACCACCACCGTCGACCTCGGCATGCCATCCCGTCAACGCTAACCGCAGACCAGGACCAAGATCCTTAGTTCAGAGAATCCGCCACCGCATCCTGCTGAACTAGCCACCGACGGTCACCACCGAAATTGAGAAAGAGCCGTAAAATTTTACAGTCCCGGCGCGCGCCTCCTCTGGGCGAGGTGCCACGCTATAGAGATGCGCTTGGTGGCAGGTTCTGGCCGCGCATTGGAGCTGCGTGTCGTTGGGTACCAGTTTCCGGTGCCACAGCTGTCCGAGGAGCAACGGCGCTTGGACACCCGGGCCTGGGACGCGAACTGGTTGGTCATCAGCGGTGAGGTGCGGGCCGATCAGAACCTGAGCTGGTCTTTTCAGGACCCTTGCCTAACCACCTGGGAGGCCGGGGAACTGGTGGACTGGTTGGGCCAGGTCGGCACCGGGGCAGCGGTGCTGGCGACCGATGTCGTTCCCCACCAGCGTCCTTCTCGGCGCGCCGACACGGGGATCTCTGCTGAAGGCAACGGCGGCGACTGGCCGTCGGAGCTGTCCGATCGCGGGTGGTTGACGTTTACCGAACCGAATCTGAGCTTCGCCGTGATGGGGTATGGCCGTCACGTGGACCTGCGCGTCCGTCTGAGCGCCGAGAGCGGCCCACCTCCTGTCGACCCGACAAAGGGCATGGGGTGGTACGAACTCCCGCTCGATGTCTCGGTTGCGGAGTGCCGCGCCGCGAGTGCAGACCTGCAGACGGAGCTGGAAGCCTTCCCCGCCCGCTGACCCTGCGCACCAACGGTAGCCAGAGGTCGCATCATCGTCTGCGTGGAGGATCGGCTTGCGGAATGACTAACTAATCTTCCCGAGGGCTATCGCGGCACGGATACCTTCGGTATAAGCGCGTAGCTGTTCCAGGCGGCGAAGTGGCCTCCGGCGTCATGTTCGACCAGGATTCGATGTTGAGAAAGCGTTCGGCCAGCGCGCGCGGGCGATCTTGATGTCGTGCGGGAACACGACGCACCCGCTGATCCAGTAGGCAGCGATCCAGGTGAGCAAATCGTCGCGGGCAAAGACGGATCACGTCGCCTCCACAGTCGCTCCAGAACCTGAGCTTTTCGACGATCCAGGCCGCCAAACCTGCCGGTGAGTCGCCGAGGCCCACCGCAAGGGGTGTGCGGCTTGGTCGACTGCTCGGCGATGGACCCGCCCTCGGTCATTGCCACTGTTGCGCACTAGACAGGAAAGCTAGTTCCCAGGCGGAGAGCTGCGACGTGTCGACGCCGCGCAGGTGGGGGTGGCGTGGCGAAAGATTGGTCAGGTGAAAGGCTGCCACCCGTTCGGGATACGCCACAGCCAGAGTTCCAGCCGCCGGTAGCTCAGCGTGACATTGAAGCAACAGTTATCTATTACGTTGGGGCGTGGATACTGCTCTTGTGCAGAACCCCGAGGCGGTCCGCGCAGCATTCACCGATCCGGATGAGTTTTGGAGCTCTCCGCTGTACCGCCACTTGTGCGGTGTGGTGGCCGGTGATCGGCATCTGGTCGGCCTGGCGGCGCACACGCGCGACGGACAGGTCCCGACGTTCGCCTTCTTCGGCGCCGTGCATGCGTTACTGCTTGCCGGTGTCGAGCACCCGCTGGCCCAGTACTACCAGTCGCTGCGGGGCCATGGCGTGCTGCCGCCGGCTGACGCAGGACCGGCGCTGCTGTCCTTCGCGCGCCATTACGAGTCCGCCATCGTCGACATTGTCTCCACCCGACTGGTGCAGACGAACCAGGTACGGCGAGCAGTGGGGTTGCGGCTCGCCCTGGCCGCGATCGCACCGTCGGTCGGGAGCCGACCGGCGCATCTGCTTGAGGTTGGCAGCAGCGCAAGCTTGCTGCTGCGCCACGCGCGTTACGGTTACCGCCTGGGTGGACGGCAGTTCGGCGACCGGTCCTCATCGGTGCAGCTGGTGACCGAATGGCGCGGTGCGCAGCCACCGCCGGACCTCGACGCCATCCCGGACATTGCCTCGACCTGCGGGGTCGACCTGCACCCGCTCGACCCGTCGGTCGACGCCGACCGACGGTGGCTCGAGGCGCTCATCTGGCCGGAGGACCGCGACAAAGCGGCCCTGCTGCGCGACGCGCTAACGCTCGCCGCCGCCGTGCCGGTCAACGCCGTTGCTGGAGACGCGCTAGACGTCTGCCCCGCGTGGTCGGCGGGGATCCCCGCCGGTGAGACCCGCATCGTCTTTCACTGCGCGACCCGCATGCACGTACCGGTCGATCGACGTGCAAGCTTTGATCGCGCCATCGACGAAATCGCCCACGACGGGCCGCTCTATCGCATCGCTATCGAAGGTGACGGCATCCAGATCGCCGAACCAGGCGACGCTGCAACCCGTCGATTCGACATCGACGGGCATCTGGCGTGGGCCGCCCCAACACTGGCGGACGACTAGCACGGCGGCGCGACAGGCGGGCGTCAAAGCTCGGGGCAGATCAAAGATCATCCGAAGAAGCGTTCTCGCGACTGCGGGCTTGCCGGAGCCGGTTCCTGTCCGGGCACAGCCGGCAGGTGGTGCGGTGGGATATCGTTGGCCAGCGCTGCCGAGCGCTCCCGGTCTGCGGGGGTAGGGAGCATCCCGTTCGGCGCACACGGCACATCGAACGAATGCTCACCCTGGCGGACCCGGATGAACTGGGATCTGCACTGCAGCGCGAATCAAGCGTTGCCCTTGCGCTTGCGAGCGAGATGTCGCCGCTGATTGTGTTGCTGCGAAGATCCAACGGGACGCCCTCGGACGTGCGCCGATGCGCAGAACTGCTCCTGGAGGTCGGCGCCGATCCGAACAGCGCGGTCGAGCCCGAGGGCAGTGGCTGGGAGATGTCGGCACTGTACTTCGCCGTCGAGAGGCGTGACCTCACGCTGGTGCGACTGCTGCTCGCCGCCGGTGCCGTGCCCGACGAGGACGCCTTCCATCACGCCTGCGAGCAGGGCGACCCCGGCTATCTCGATGCGCTATATATACCAGCCTGGCTTCGAGGATCTTTTCAACCACAAGCTCGACTTAGAGGACGACGCTGGCGCCCGCTGGTTCCTCGACATGGGCGTCGATGTCAACGCCCAGGGCAGCCTACATTGGGTGATCGGCCGCGGCGCGGCGTCTATTCTGCAACAGATCATCGACGCCGGCGCAGATGTCAATGTTCCCCACCCGGACGTTAGCGCGGCCGCTCGAGGTCGCGGCCCGCTGCGGGAACCTCGCCGCGTACGACCTGCCTGAGTCTCGTGGCGCCACCGCGGACTTGAGCCCGGTCCCCGTCGCCGTGCTCGCCGTCGCCCGCGGACAGTCCGCCCCGCGTGCAGGTACGCGAGGCGGATGCGAGCCGGGTAACGCAGTTCGCCGACGCGCTGCCCGCTGACATGCTGGTGCTGTGCGGCATCTTCGGCAACGTCCCGGCCAGTGACATCGAGCGCACCGTGGCCGCCGCGCCCGACCGGCGGCACTGTCATCTGGACCCGGGGCCGCCGGCCGCCGGATCTGACGCCGCGCATCCGGGCGCGGTTCGCCGCCGCGGGCTTCGACGCCCTTGACACCAGCACGCTGTCGGCGGTGGGAGTTCACCGGCTGCGCGCGGCGCCGCCGAGACCCGGACCGGACTGGGCGGAGCCGCTGTTTACCTTCGGACCGTCATGAGCGGGCCAGCCGACGGCAAGCGGTGTCCTGTAGTTGTCATCCACGGCCCGGCCGATCACCGCCTTCGGGTGACAGTCAATGACCGTCGCCAGGAAAAACCCAGCTCTCCCAGGTAGGAATGTACGTCAAGCAGTAGCACGTTGAACCGGTCACCGGTACCCGATCGCCAGCCGGGCCGCGTGTGCGAGGAGCAAGCGAAGCGCGCAGGCGGTCGAGCCTCCCGGCCTGTCGTCGTCATGGCGTGCCGTCAGACGCGGGCGAGCGCCGCAGCTTCTCTCAGCATGTCCCGGAATCCGGTGCGGTCAAGGTCTGTCGTCTGGGTGACCTGCACGGTCAGCATCTTGGAGTTGTTGCTGGGCTGGAACAGCCGGGACGGGTCGGGTAGCTCCCGACCCCTGAAGAAGTAGACGTTGATCCACTCCTTCGCGCAGAACCATTTCAGCACCGCGGCACCGTCGAGCTCGAAGTACGGGTGACGCCACTTTATGTGCTCACCGAAGGGTGCGGCAGCGCGAGTGTCCTCGAGCAGCTGCACGCACGCTGCGCGCTGCCAGCCCTCGCCGAGGCCGGCGACGAAGCTATCGACATCACAGGTCACCGCTGCAGTGTGCACGGTGGGCTTGCATGAAGGTCGAAGCAGGGGCAGCAGCTTCCCGGACCGGGGCCCGACGGACGATCGGGAACTGGATGGCGTGGATCGGCCGACGAGCGACGAGGCACATCCATTTGCGTATGACGGAAGACGCAGCTACTGTCATACGCGTGAGGGCCTGTCGTGCGGATCACTGAGATCGAGATCGACGATCGCAACGAAGCGCACCTGATCAGGCATGGTGTGTCCGTTGTCGAGGTACAGCAGGTCTTTGCCAACCGCCCGGACGTGCGGCGAAACCGCAAGGGCAGGGCTGGGACGCACCTAGCCCGCGGTGAGACGGCAGGCGGGCGGAGCGTCATCGTCCCGTTCATCGATCGAGGCGAAGGCCGCATTCGACCGATCACTGCTTGGGAGGTGGGCACATGAACGACTACGACACCGCTGATGAGAGGGCCGCCGTGGAGGCGGATTTCGATCTGCTTCCGACAGATGCCGGCAGGGCCGAGGACGTCTCAATGGTAGTTTCCGTGCGGCTGCGCGGGGACGAGCTCGTGGTGGTCGAGCGGGCCGCCCGAGCGGCCGGTACACCGCTGAGCACCTTCATCAGACAGGCCGCGCTCGGAGCGGCGAGCCCGCTCGACGTTCGCGCCGCCAGTGCACGTGTCGAGGCGATTCAGGCAGAAGCGCAAAAGCTCGTCGCCCTACTGCACGGTGAGGTCGCCTGACCGACGCGGCGCCGGACCTTCGCGGTTTGAGGAGGCGGGGTCCGGCAGGCCGTCGGCCCCGTGCCTGGCGCAGGTATGACGGCTTCATAACGACTGCGGCAGTTTGGCGGCCCGCTCTTGACACTGGGGCTGATTCGGGCCGACACTACTGCACATAATTGAAACGTTCCATTAAACTTCGCGAAACACGGGCATGCATCGCGGCGGCACTGCCGCGGCATTGCTGCGGGCGCTGCAGCGGGCGCGGCATGCAGTAGGCGCCGGCACTGCGGCGGCCGTCGGCACGCAGCGGCAATCAGCCCGCCGCCGAAGCGGCGCCGCGCCCGGCCGGGCCGGCGATCAGTGAGAGGTGTGCCACCGGATGGATCAACCGCAGGCTGATCGGCGCGAGCCGGCACCGGTGCTCAGGCTCGATCGCGCGACCAAGCGATTCGGCGCGGTCCGGGCGCTGACGGACGGGTCCGTGTCCCTGTACGCGGGTGAGGCGCATGCGCTGCTCGGGGAGAACGGTGCGGGCAAGTCGACACTGGTGAAGATCCTGGCCGGCGTGCACGGGGCGGACAGCGGGCAGCTGCTGCTGGACGGGCAGCCGGTGACCTTCAGCGGGCCGGCCGCGTCCCGCGCGGCGGGGGTGTCGATCATCTACCAGGAGCCGACGCTGTTCCCCGACCTGACCGTCGCCGAGAACATCTTCATGGGCCGCCAGCCGCTGGCGGCCGGACGGCGGATCGACCGCGCCCGGATGAACCAGGCGGCCAGGGAGCTGTTCGCGCAGCTGGGCGTTCGGCTGGACCCCGACCGGGTGGCCCGGGGGCTGTCCGTGGCCGACCAGCAGATCGCCGAGATCGCCAAGGCGCTGTCGTTCAGCGCCCGGGTGCTGGTGATGGACGAGCCGACGGCGGCGCTGACGACCGTCGAGGTCGAGCGGCTCTTCGAGGTGATCAGGACGCTCCGGGCCAAGGGCGCGGCCGTGCTGTTCATCTCGCACCGGCTGGAGGAGGCTTTCGCCAGCTGCCAGCGGGTCACGATCATGCGGGACGGCCGGGTCACCCAGACCGCGCTGATCGGGGACGTGACCGTCGACAGCATCATCCGGTCGATGGTGGGCCGGGACCTGGACGCGATGTTCCCCAAGACGGTGACCGCGCCCGGCGACGTGGTCCTGGACGTAGCGCACCTGAGCCGGGCCGGCGTCTTCAGTGACATCACCTTCCAGGTGCGGCGCGGCGAGATCGTCGCGCTGGCGGGCCTGGTCGGGGCCGGGCGCAGCGAGGTCGCCCGGGCGATCTTCGGCATCGACAGGCGGACCTCCGGGACCGTCCGGGTACGCGGCACCCAGCTGCCGAACGGCCGGCCGCTCGAGGCGATGAAGGCAGGCGTTGCCCTCGTGCCGGAAGACCGGCGGCAGCAGGGACTGGTCATGGACATGGGCATCGACCATAACGTCGCGCTCGCTTCCCTAGGCCGGCTGCGCCGCTTCGGCCTGATCCGCCGGTCCAGCGAGCGCGACCTCGCGGTGACCTGGGCGGGTCGGCTGCAGCTGAAATTCGCGCGGATCCGCGACACGGTCGCAACGCTTTCCGGCGGCAATCAGCAGAAGGTCGTGCTGGGCAAGTGGCTCGCCCGGAACCCGTCGCTGCTGATCATCGACGAGCCCACCCGGGGCATCGATGTCGGTACCAAGGCCGAGGTGCACCGGCTGCTGGACGGCCTGGTGGCTGACGGCCTGGCCGTCTTGATGATCTCCTCCGAGCTGCCGGAAGTCCTCGGCATGGCCGACCGGGTGCTGGTGCTGCGCGAGGGGCGCATCACCGCCGAGCTCGCCCGCGGCGACGCGGACGAGAACTCGGTCATGCGCGCGGCGACCGGGCAGATCCAGGCGGCTGCATGAGCGCCACCGTCACCGCGCCGGCGCCGGCCCCGGCGCCCGCGCCGGCCGCCCGCAGCGGGCGGCTGGGGATGCTGCTGCGCGCTCGCGAGCTGAGCATCGTGCTGGCGATCATTGTCGTCTTCGGGCTGACGACCCTGAACAACCATGCCTTCGCCCGCGCGGGCAGCATCCAGCAGCTGCTGACGGGCGCGGCGCTGATCGCGCTGCTCGGGGTCGGCGAGACGATGGTCATCGTCACCCGGAATGTGGACCTGTCTGTCGGCTCGATCGTCGGCCTGTCGGCTTACGTGGTCGGTGACCTGTTCAAGCACAACCCCGGCCTGCCGGTGGTCGTCGGATTTCTCGTCGCCATCGCGATTGGCGCGGTCATCGGCGCCGTCAACGGCCTGGTCACGACGGTGGCCCGGGTACCGAGCCTGGTCGTGACCCTGGCGATGCTCTATATCATCCGCGGTATCGACGGCGTGATCGTCCACGGCGTCACGATCGACCCGGCCAGCATCCCGCATGCTTTCATCGCGGTCGGCTTCCGGACCCTGTTCGGGGTCCCGTGGCTGGCGATCATCGTGGCCGTGGTGGTGGCCGTGGCCGGATATGCCATGCGGTCCTTCCGCTGGGGCCGTGACCTGTACGGCATCGGCTCTAATCCGGAGGCAGCCGCTCTCGGCGGCGTCCAGGCCGGGCGCCGGGTCTTCGCGGCCTTCGTGACCAGCGGCGCGCTGGCCGGGCTGGCCGGCGCGCTCTTCCTCGCCATCCACGCGCAGATCGACGTCAGCGGCGGCAGCGGCTACGAGCTCAGCGTGATAGCCGCGGTAGTGGTCGGCGGGGTGGCCATCTTCGGCGGCAGCGGCACCGTGCTGGGCGCGGCCCTGGGAGCCGTACTGCTGAACACCATCAACCAGGCGCTCGTCGCCACCAGGATCTCCTCGTTCTGGAACGAGGCGATCGCCGGCGCGCTGCTGCTGGGCGCCATCGCCTTCGACCGGTGGCTGAGCCTGCGGGTCGCGCGCAACCTGCGGTCGGCCGGGGGAGTGCACCGTGACCTCTGAGATATCGGCGCCGGACTCGGGAAGCGTCGGCGGGGACGCTGTCGGCGGCGGTGCTGTGGGCGGGGGTGCTGTCAGCGGCGGTGCTGTAGGCAGCGGTGCTGTGGGCGGCGGCGAGGCTGGCCGCGGCGAGGCAGGCCGCGTCAGTCGCTCCCGCTGGCAGGCGGCCGTGCGGTGGGAAAGCGCGCTGGTCCTCGTACTGGCCGGAACCCTCATTTTCGGCGCTTCCGGGTCGGCGTACTTCCTGAACGGGACCAACTTCTTCTACATCGGCCTCAACATCGGCGAAATAGCCATTATGGCGCTGCCGCTCACGCTGATCGTGATGACCGGCGAGATCGACTTGTCGGTTGCCTCCATGCTGGGCCTGTCCGGCACCATCATGGCTGTCTTGTTCAGCCACGGCTGGCCGATATGGCTGGCGATGGCCGGCGCGCTCGCGGCGGGCGGCCTGGGCGGCGCGCTCAACGGGCTGCTGGTGGCCAAGTTCGGGCTGCCGTCCATCGCGGTGACGATCGGGACGCTCACCTTGTTCCGCGGCCTGGCCGAGATCCTGCTCGCACCGCGGATCGTCACCGGGTTCCCGGCGTCGCTGACCAAGGTCGGCGTCGTGCCGGTTCCCGGCACCCAGCTGGCCTATTCCGCGGTGATCTTCGCCGTGCTGGCTGTCGTCACCGGCATCGTCTTGCACGCTACCCCGCTGGGCCGCGCCCTCGTCGCCGTTGGCCTGCAGCGGGAGGCTGCTGAATTCGCTGGCATCCGGGTGGGGAAGATAAAATTTTGGCTATTTGTGCTTTCTGGTTTTACCTGCTCTTTCGCCGGGATCCTGTTCTCGCTGAAGAACGCGTCCGTCAGTTACGACGCAGGCACCGGGCTTGAGCTGACGGTCGTCGCGATCGTTCTCTTCGGCGGCGTGTCGATCTTCGGCGGCCGCGGCACGATCGCGGGCGTGGTGCTGTCCGTGGTAATCGTCGGCTCCCTGCAGCAGGCGCTGACGCAGCGGACCGTGCAGCCGGAGGTACAGAACGTCATCATCGGCCTGCTGCTGCTGATCAGCGTGATCATCCCCAATGGCAGCGAGGCCGTCCGCCGGATCCGGGACCGGGCGCGGCGGCGGCATGCCGCGGCGCCCGGCCCGCGGCCCGGCCGGACCGCTGAACCCGGTCCGGTACCCCGTTAACCCGGATCCTTCGCACCCGGGTCCTCGACCTTCCAGGTCCGGTAATCCCTCAGAAAGGCTGAAAATGACTACAGAACGGACGGTACGTCGCGCTGCGGGTGCCGCGCTGACGGCGGTGCTCCTGACCGCGGCCGCTGCTTGCGGCTCGTCGGGGAGCACGAGCACATCCGGTGCCAGCCCATCCGGCGCCCCGGCAGCCGGCGCCCCCTCATCCGGCTCGTCGTCGTCGGCTGCCGCAGGCGGGCCCAAGAAGGCACTGACCGTTTACTTCATCCCTAAGGACACCCAGAACCCGTACGAGGTCATCGCCGACGCCGGCGGCAAGATGGCGCTGTCGCAGCTGGGCGGCAAGGTCGTCGTCAGCAGCGGCACGGCGGACACCGCCGCAGCCCAGATCCCGTCGATTCAGGCCGCCATCCAGGCGCACGCGAACGCGATCGTCATCGCCGGAAACGACCCGTCCGCGCTGTGCCCGTCGCTGAACCAGGCCGCGCAGGCCGGGATCAAGATCGTGGCATTCGACTCCGACGTCAGCTGCGGCGCCAGCCCGCCGCACCTGTTCATCAACCAGGCCAACACCCAGCAGATCGGCACCTCCGAGGTCGACCTGCTGGCCAAGGAGATCGGCGGCAAGGGCCAGATCGCCATCTTGTCGGCGGCGGCCAGCGCGACGAACCAGAACGCCTGGATCGGGTACATGAAGCAGGAGCTGAAGAAGTACCCGAACATGAAGCTGGTCAGCACCGTCTACGGTAACGACGACCCGGCGACCTCGCTTACCGTGCTGCAGGGCCTGCTGTCCGCGTACCCGAGCCTGCGCGGCATCATCTCCCCGACCACCGTCGGCATCTCCACCGCCGCGCAGTACCTGGACACGCACAAGAGCATGCTCAGCCACCTGACGCTGACCGGGCTCGGCCTGCCGTCGCAGATGAAGAGCTACGTGCACGACGGCACGGTCAAGGAGTTCGAGCTGTGGAACCCGCAGAACCTCGGCTTCCTGGCCGGGTACGCGGCAGCGGGACTCGCCAGCGGCACCGCCAGCCTGAAGACCGGGTCTACCTTCACGGCCGGAATGCTGCACAGCTACACCGTGCTCCCGCCGGCCGGGGCAACCGGTCCGTCGGTAGTGCTCGGGCCGCCGACCGTGTTCACCAAGGCGAACGTCGACCAGTTCAAGTTCTGACGGCCAGCCGGCGCCCGGCCGACGCGACTGCCGGCCGGGCGCCGGGCCAGGACGGGTAACCGCCCGCCGGGGAGGAGGAGCCATCCACCGCTACTGCTTTGCGCTGCAGGTACGCCCGGAACTGCTCGGGGAGTACACGCAGCGGCACGAAGCCGTGTGGCCGGAAATGCTGCGCGCGCTGCAGGACAGCGGCTGGCACCGTTACTCGATCTTCGCCCGCCCGGACGGCCTGCTGATCGGCTTCGTCGAGGCGGACGACCTGGCGCGGGCGCAGGCCGCGATGGCTGCCACCGGGGTCAACGCGCGGTGGCAGGCGGAGATGAGCCGGTACTTCACCGGCCTTGCGGGTCGCGGCCCCGACGAGGGCCTGCTGCTCCTGGAGGAGATCTTCAGCCTGGACGACCAGCTGCGCCGGCTGGACGCGCCGCAGCCCGCAGAAGGAGAGACGCGATGACCACTACCGTGCCGGCGGCAGCCGGCGCCGCACCGGGCCTGCAGCGCATCCGCCCGCGCCGGGTCCAGGTCGGCCTGGTTGCCGGCGGCCTCGGCGCCTACTGGCCGCAGTTTCCCGGCCTGCTGCCGCAGCTGCAGCGCTCCGCGGCCCGGGTCAGCGAGCGGCTCAGCGCCCTGGACTGCGACGTGACTGACGTGGGCTTCATCTCCGATGCGCGCGACGGCGACCGCGCCGCCGAGCAGCTGCGGCGGGCCGGCTGCGACCTGATCGTCGGTTTCCTGACCACCTACATGACGGCGTCGATGCTAGTGCCGGTCGCGCAGCGCAGCGGGGCGCCGGTGCTGCTGATAAACCTGCAGCCGACCGAGGCGATGGACCACGCAAGCTTCGACACCGGCCAGTGGCTGGCCTACTGCGGTGCCTGCCCGCTGCCGGAGATGGCTAACGCGTTCCTGCGCTGCGGCGTCCCGTTCCGCTCGGTGTCGGGCTACGTGGAGGACGAGCGGGCCTGGGCGAAAATCGCCCGCTGGGTGCGGGCGGCCGGCGTCCGCGGCGCGCTGCGGCACGGCCGGCACGGGCTGATGGGCCACCTGTACCCCGGCATGCTCGACGTTTCCACTGACCTGACGCTGGTGCCCGCTAACTTCGGCGGCCACATGGAGGTGCTCGAGCTCGACGACCTGCGGGAGCGGGTCAGCGCCGTGACCGACGCGCAGGCCGCGGAGCGCATCGCGCTGGCCCGCGAGGTTTTCGAGGTCGACCCGTCGGTGCGGGACGAGGACTTCGCCTGGGCGGCGAAGGTGTCGGTCGGGCTGGACCGGCTGGCTGACGATTTCGCCCTGGACAGCCTGGCTTACTATCACCGGGGCCTGGCGGGCGAGCTGCACGAGCGACTCGGCGCGGGCCTGATTCTCGGCGCGTCGCTGCTGACCGCCCGCGGCATCCCCGCGGCGGGCGAGTACGAACTGCGGACCTCGCTGGCTATGCTGATCACCGACCGTCTCGGCGGCGGCGGCTCGTTCACCGAGCTGCAGGCGCTGAACTTCCGTGACAATGTCGTCGAGATGGGCCACGACGGCCCGGCGCACCTGGCGATCAGCAATGGCCGCCCGCTGCTGCGCGGCCTGGGCGTCTATCACGGCAAGCGCGGCTGGGGCGTGTCGGTGGAGTTCGAGGTCACCCAGGGCCCGGTGACCGCGTTCGGGATCTGCCAGCAGCGTGACGGCCGCTTCGGCTTCGTCGCCGCGCAGGGCCAGGTTGCTCCCGGCCCGCTGCTGCAGATCGGCAACACCACCTCGCGGGTTGATTTCGGCTGTGACCCGGGTGAGTGGGCGGACGCGTGGAGCGCCACCGGCATCTCGCATCACTGGGCTCTGGGCACCGGTCACCTGATTCCCGAGCTGCGCGCGACCGCGGACCTGCTCGGCGTCGACCTGGCCGAAGTGAGCCCATGACCGTGGCGCCGCAACCGCGGCGCCGCGCCCGCCGCCGGCCATGACCACCCCGCAAGCACGCAGTGAACAGCCTGGAGATGACCTGAAAATGCCTGACCTGGCCGCGGTGAGAAACGCCCTGCGGGGACAGCGGATCGAGACGCCGTCGTGGGCGTTCGGCAACACGGGCACCCGGTTCAAGGTGTTCGCGCAGCCCGGCGTGCCGCGGACCCCGCTGGAGAAGATCGAGGACGCGGCGCAGGTGCACCGGTTCACCGGCGTGGCGCCCAGTGTCGCGGTCCATATCCCCTGGGACCGGGTTGCCGACTACCAGACGCTGGTCGAGCGCGCCGCAGGCCAGGGCATCTCGATCGGCACCGTGAACGCGAACGTGTTCCAGGACGACGACTACAAGCTGGGCAGCATCGCCAACCCGGACCCGGCGGTCCGCGCCAAGGCCCTTGACCACCTGCTGGAATGCGTCGACATCATGGACGCAACCGGGTCGCGGGACCTGAAGCTGTGGTTTGCCGACGGGACCAACTACCCCGGCCAGGACGACATCCGCGGCCGCCAGGACCGCCTGGCCGAGGCGCTGGCGGTGGTCTACCGTCGGCTGGCCCCCGGCCAGCGGATGCTGCTGGAGTACAAGCTGTTCGAGCCCTCGTTCTACACCACCGACGTGCCCGACTGGGGCACCTCCCTGCTGCACTGCGTCGCGCTCGGCCCGCAGGCCGCGGTCGTGGTCGACACCGGGCACCACGCGCCCGGCACGAACATCGAGTTCATCGTCGCCATCTTGCTGCGGGCGGGCCGGCTGGGCGGCTTCGACTTCAACAGCCGGTTTTATGCCGATGATGATCTCATTGCCGGCGCCGCGGACCCGTTTCAGCTGTTCCGCATCCTGCATGAGGTGATCCGGGCGGACGCGCTGGCACCGGACGCGGGAATCGCGTTCATGCTCGACGAGTGCCACAACATCGAGCCGAAGATCCCGGCTCAGATCCGGTCGGTGCTGAACGTGCAGGAGGCGACAGCGAAGGCGCTGCTGGTAGACGCCGCGGCCCTGACGGCCGCGCAGCAGGCCGGGGATGTTCTCGGCGCCCACGGCGTGCTCATGGACGCGTACAACACGGACGTCCGGCCGCTGCTCGCCGGGCTGCGGCAGGACATGGGGCTGGACCCCGATCCGGTCGCCGCCTACCTGCGGTCCGGGTACCCGGAGCAGATCGTCGCCAGCCGGATCGGCGGCACTCCCGCCAGCTGGGGAAGCTGACCCCGGCCGCCGCCCGGCCGCCCTGGCCCGGCCAGCACCGCTACGTCTGCCCGTTCGCGCGGGCGAGGAGGACGGCATGACCCCGCAGGAACCGCCCGCGGTCACCGCCTTGCTGCAGCGCAGCCACCGGCTCGGATCGGACCGGCGCAATACCAACTACGCGGGCGGGAACACGTCGGCGAAAGGCCAGGAGGCCGATCCTGTCACCGGCCGCCCGACTGAGCTGCTGTGGGTCAAGGGCTCCGGCGGGGACCTCGGCACGCTCACCGCAGCCGGCCTGGCGGTGCTGCGCGTCGACCGGCTGCGCGCGCTGGCCGGGGTGTACCCGGGGGTGGAGCACGAGGACGAGATGGTCGCGGCCTTCGACTACTGCCTGCACGGGAAAGGTGGCGCCGCGCCGTCCATCGACACCGCCATGCACGGCCTGCTCGACGCCCCGCACGTGGACCACCTGCACCCGGACTCGGGCATCGCGTTCGCGACCGCCGCGGACGGCGAGGCACTGACCCGGGACTGCTTCGGCGATCGCGTCGGCTGGCTGCCGTGGCGGCGGCCGGGCTTCGAGCTGGGCCTGGAGATCGCGGCTTTCCAGCGCGCCCGCCCCGCGGCCATCGGCGTCATCCTCGGTGGTCACGGGATCACCGCGTGGGGCACGACCAGCGACGAGTGCGAGGCGCACTCACTGGAGATCATCGGGGCGGCGCAGCGGTACCTGGCGGCCCGCGGCAGCCCGGAGCCGTTCGGCCCGCCGCTGCCGGGCTACGGGCCGCTGCCCGACGGCGAGCGCCGCGCCCGCGCCGCCGAGCTGGCGCCGGTGATCCGCGGCCTGGCCTCGACCGACCGCGCCCAGGTCGGCCACTTCACCGACAGCCGGGAAGTGCTCGAGTTCCTGGCCGGGTCACGGCACCCGGCTCTTGCCGCACTGGGCACCTCCTGCCCGGACCACTTCCTGCGCACCAAGATCGCGCCGCTGGTGCTCGACCTGCCCCCGGCCGCGCCGCTCGACGCGGTCCGCGCCCGGCTGGCCGTGCTGCACGCCGCCTACCGCCAGGATTACCGGGCCTACTACGAGCGGAATGCCGACGCCTCGTCGCCGCCGATGCGGGGCGCGGACCCGGCAATCGTGCTGGTTCCGGGCGTCGGCATGTTCAGTTACGGGGCAGACAAGCAGACCGCCCGGGTGGCGGGGGAGTTCTACGTCAACGCGATTAACGTGATGCACGGGGCCGAGTCGGTATCGGCGTACGCGCCGATCAGCGAGGCGGAGAAGTTCCGGATCGAGTACTGGGCGCTGGAGGAGGCCAAGCTCGCCCGCCGGCCGCCGCCGCTGCCGCTGGCCGGCCGGGTTGCGCTGGTCACCGGCGGCGGCTCCGGCATCGGCCGGGCCACCGCGCTGCGGCTGGCGGCGGAAGGGGCCTGCGTGGTGGTCACGGACCGGGACGAGCCCGCCGCCGCGGCGGTCGCGGCGCAGATCGGCTCCGGTGACGCCGCGGTGGCGGTAGCCGCCGACGTCACCGACGAGGCGAGCGTGGCTGCCGGGCTCGCAGCCGCGGCGCTGGCGTTCGGCGGCGTGGACCTCGTCATCAACAACGCGGGCCTGTCTATTTCCAAGCCGCTGCTGGAGACGACCGCGGCTGACTGGGACATCCAGCACGACGTGATGGCCCGCGGATCGTTCCTGGTCTCGCGCGAGGCGGCCCGGATCATGCAGGCGCAGGGCATGGGCGGTGACATCATCTACATCGCCAGCAAGAACGCGGTGTTCGCCGGGCCCAACAACGTCGCCTACGGGGCGGCCAAGGCGGACCAGGCGCACCAGGTCCGGCTGCTCGCCGCCGAGCTCGGCAGCGCCGGCATCCGGGTCAACGGCATCAACCCGGACGGGGTCGTGCGCGGCTCCGGCATCTTCGCCGCCGGCTGGGGCGCCCGGCGCGCCGCCGTCTACGGGATCCCCGAGGATGAGCTGGGCGCTTACTACGCCCGCCGGACGCTGCTCGGGCGCGAGGTGCTGCCGGACCATGTGGCGGCCGCGGTTGTCGCGCTGACCACCGGGAACCTTTCGCTGACCACCGGCCTGCATATCCCGGTGGACGGCGGGGTGGCAGCGGCCTTCCTGCGATGACCGCATCGGTGGCCGCCGTCGATCTCGGTGCTTCCGGCGGCCGGGTCATCGTCGGCCGGGTGGGACCCCGCGAGCTGCTGCTGCGCGAAGCGCACCGGTTCGCCAACACGCCGGTGCTGGCGGGCGGCACGCTGCACTGGGACATCCTGCGGCTGTACGCGGAGATGCTGGCCGGCCTGCGGGCGGCGGCCCGGCAGGCCGATCTGGCCAGTGCCGGGATTGACTCCTGGGGTGTGGACTACGGCCTGCTCGACTCCGGCGGCGCGCTGGTGGGAAACCCGGTGCACTACCGGGACGGCCGGACGGCCGGCGCTGTCGAGCGGACCCTGACCCGGCTGCCGGCCGCCGACATCTACGCGACTACCGGCATCCAGCAGCTGCCGATCAACACGATCTTCCAGCTCACCGCGGCGGCGGGCACGCCCGCGCTGCAGGCGGCCCGCACGCTGCTGCTGATCCCCGACCTGCTGGGCTACTGGCTGACCGGCGCGGCGGGCGCGGAGGTCACCAACGCGTCCACGACCGCGCTTTACGACGTGCGCGCGGGCAGCTGGGCCACCGCGCTGATGCGCCGGGCCGGTATCGCGCCGGGCCTCTTCCCGCCGCTGCGCCGGCCCGGTGACCTCCTCGGCGACGTGCTGCCGGCGGTGGCAGCCGACGCCGGCCTGACGGCGCCGCTGCCGGTGGTCGCGGTCGGCTCGCACGACACCGCGTCCGCGGTGGCCAGCGTCCCGGCGCGGGGCAGCAACTTTGCCTACATCTCCTGCGGTACCTGGTCGCTGGTCGGCGTGGAGCTGAGCCGCCCGGTGCTCACCGACGCCAGCAGGCAGGCGAATTTCACCAACGAGACGGGCGTCGGCGATACCGTCCGCTACCTGCGCAACGTGATGGGGCTGTGGCTGCTGCAGGAAAGCATGCGCAGCTGGCGCGCGGCCGGGCAGTGCCCGGCCCTGGACCAGCTGCTGGCGCAGGCGGCCCGGCTGCCCGCGCTGGCGACGCTGATCGATCCCGACGACCCGTTGCTCCTGCCGCCGGGAGACATGCCCGCCCGGATCGGCGCGGCCTGCCGCGCGGCCGGACGGCCGGCGCCGGCCGGGCCCGCGGAAACCGTCCGGTGCATCCTGGACAGCCTCGCGCTGGCCTACCGCCGCGCCGTCATGGCGGCGCAGCACCTGTCGGGTCAGCACGCGGACGTGGTTCACCTGGTCGGGGGCGGGGCCCGCAACCGGCTGCTGTGCCAGCTGACCGCGGACGCCTGCGGGCTGCCGGTTATCGCCGGGCCGGCCGAGGCAACCGCGATCGGCAACATCCTGGTCCAGGCCCGTGCTCTCGGCGCCGGCCCGGCTGACCTGGCCGGGATGCGCGCGCTCGTGCGCGGCACCCAGGAGCTGCCGCGCTTCGAGCCGTCCGGCGGCCAGCTGCCGTGGCAGCAGGCCGCGGCGCGGCTGGGACTGAACTGACCTACCGGGGCTGGCCCGGCGCAGCCGGTGCTCACCGCGCCGCCGGGCCAGGGGGTCATTTGATACGTTCAAATAGTCGGCCCGGGGATGGCAGCCGGCCCGGGATGGCAGCCGGTCAGGGGTGTCGGTGAGCAGGGTGTCGGGTTACGGGTTGTCGGGTGAGCGGGCGTCGGTGAGCGGGCCGGTCAGCATCAGGGAAGTAGCCGCGAACGCCGGCGTGTCCGTCGGCACCGTCTCCAACGTGCTCAACCGCCCCGACATCGTGTCCCCGGCCACCAGGGACCGGGTCAACGCGGCGATCAGAACGCTCGGCTTCGTGCGGAACGAGTCGGCCCGCCAGCTGCGCGCCGGGCGCAGCCGGATGATTGGCCTGGTGGTCCTGGACGTGGCCAACCCGTTCTTTACCGACGTGGCTCGCGGTGTGGAGGACGAGGCAGCCAGGTCCGGCCTGGCGGTGATTCTGTGCAACAGCGACGATCAGCTGGCGAAGGAAACCGGCTACCTCGAGCTGCTTGAGGAGCACCGGGTCCAGGGCATCCTCATTACGCCGGTCGCCGACGACCTCAGCCGCCTGGCGCGGCTGCAGCAGCGCGGCACGCCGGTGGTGCTGGTCGACAGCAGGTCACCGACGGGCGACCAGTGCTCGGTCGCCGTGGACGACGTGCTGGGCGGCGAAGTCGCGGTGGCTCATCTGCTGGCGGCCGGCCACGAGCGCATCGCCTACGTGGGCGGCCCGCTGACCGTGCGCCAGGTGACCGACCGGCGGGACGGGGCGATCCGCGCGCTGCAGCAGGCCGGCGGCGCGGCGGCTGACCTGATGATGATCGAGACGGCGGCGCTGAACGTGGCTGCCGGGCAGCGAGCCGGGGCGATGATCGCCGGACTGGCCGCGCGGCAGCGGCCGACGGCGGCGTTTTGCGCGAACGACCTGATCGCGCTGGGGCTGCTGCAGGAAATGACCAGGCGGCGGATCCGGGTACCCGACGATGTGGCGATCGTCGGGTACGACGATATCGAGTTCGCCGCGGCGGCCGCCGTGCCGCTGTCCTCGGTCCGCCAGCCGCGCCAGCAGATCGGGCAGACGGCAGCCCAGCTGCTGCTGGAAGAGGCCGTCGGCGCGGGAACGCACCGGCATCGCCAGGTGATCTTTCAGCCCGAGCTCGAGGTCCGACTGTCCAGCCAGGCACCGCTGGCGGCCAGGCACCGGCGACGCCGCCCGGCTACAGCCGCTCAGCCGGCCAGCTCAGGGCTGAGCCGGCCAGCTAAGAGCTGAGCCGGCGAGCGCGGGACTGAGCCGGTCAGCTCCACTCGCCGTCGGAGCGGTACTGGATGCCGGCGGCCTCGCGGCCGACGGCGCCGAAATCGCCGAGCGGGGCGAGGTCATTGTCGCCGCCGGGGTCGTAGATCCGGCCTATCGCCGCGGTGCTGCCGTCGGCGGCCGTCAGGCGGAAGAACTTGCCGGCGCCGAGCGCCTCGCGCACATCCGACGGCACCGCCTCGTCCGGGCCGAACTTCCCGACCGCCGACGGCTCAGCGCCGTCATAGCCGGCCACCGGATCCTCGGTGATGACCCAGCAATATGGTGTCGTCAGCGAGGTGAACTCGGCCACCAGGTCGGCCGGGACGGTGTCCTCCGCCGTGATAGCCGCGCCAGGTGCTGCAACGGCAGTCGCCGTGTCCCCGCCCGCTGCGTTCCCGGCTGCCGTCTCCCCGGCTGCCGTATCCCCGGCTGCCGTGTCCCCGGCGGGCGCCGTGGCCACGCTGCCCGCTGCGGTCAGCGCTTCGTTAGTCATGCGTTTTTCCTTCCCTGCCCGGATGCCGGCAAGTGCCGGGGCCGCTCGTCGGTGATCAGCTTTTCCAGCTGGGCGAGCCGGTCGCCCAGGTCCTCGGTCGTCACCACGTCGGCGAGTGCCAGCCGGATGGCCACCAGTTCCCTGGCCAGGAACTCGGTGTCGGACTGGGTCCGGGCCGCGACCCCCCGGTCGCGCTCGATGCTGGCCCGGTCCCGGTCGTCCTGCCGGTTCTGGGCCAGCAGGATAAGCGGCGCCGCGTAGGCCGCCTGGGTCGAGAAAGCAAGATTCAGCAGGATGTACGGGTACGGGTCCCAGTGCCGGATGAGACCGACGGTGTTGAGCGCGATCCACGCTGCCACCAGCACGGACTGGCCGACGAGAAACCGGCCGGTGCCGAGGAACCGGGCGACGCCCTCGGAAAGCCGGCCGAAGGCGTCCGCATCGTAGCGGGCCCCGAGCCGCGGCGCGGCGCCGCGCGGCGCGGACAGGTCGGCGCGGTCGGCCAGCCGCCGCGGGGGGAATGACAGCTTCCTCATCCTGGCTCCTTCCGGCGCCACCCGGCGGGCAGCAGCCGGTCCAGGACATCGTCCACGGTGATCGCCCCAATCAGGCGGCCGCCCTCGTCGCAGACGGCGACGCCGATGAGGTTGTAGGCGGCCAGCCGCCGGGCGACTTCCCGCTCGGGCAGCTCAGGCCGGATGAAGCCGCTTTCCTCGATGCACTGGCCGACAGGGTCGGCAGGCGGCTGGCGCAGCAGCCGCTGAAATCCGACCGTGCCGAGGTAACGCCCGGTCGGGGTGACCGCGGGGGGCTCGCAGATGTAAACCTGAGCCGCCGCCGTTACCGCCATCTCCGGCTCGCGGATGCGGGCCAGCACCTCGGCGACCGAGGCGTCCGGCGCCACGATCAGCGGCTGGGAGGTCATCAGCCCGCCCGCCGTCGTCGCGTCGTAGCGCAGCAGCCGCCGCAGGTCCGCTGCCTGCACGGTCTCCATCGCCGCCAGCAGCCGCTCGCGCTGCTCGATCGGCATCTCCGCCAGCAGGTCCGCGGCATCATCAGGCTGCATTTCCTCGACCACGTCAGCGCTGCGCTCGATGTCCAGTCCCGCCAGGAAGCCGATCTGGTCCTGCTCGGGCATTTCCTCGAGCAGGTCAGCAAGTTCCTCGTCTTGCAGTGCCTCGGCGAGCTGGCGCCGCCGGGCGGCGGTCATCACCTCCACTGCCGAGGCCAGGTCCGTCGGGTGCATCTCGCGCAGCTGGATGAGCTGCTCGGCCAGCGGGCCCGCCTTGAACAGCTCCGGGTGCTTGTCCCAGGGCACCACGGTCGTGCTGTGCCGCAGCCCAAGGCGATGGCTCAGGGCCAGATCGGTGACATCCCAGCCGCCACGCCTGCTCTCCGCGGGCATGATGGCGACATCGACCACGGTCCCGGCGCCCGCCGCGTGCCCGTACAGCTCGGACGCCAGGATCTCGCCGGTGCGCCGGCTGAACGCGCGCAGGTCCACGGTGCCGCCGCGCAGGTAAGCGCCGTCGACGGAGATCTCGGCTACCCGGCCCAGGTTGACGAAAATCTGCCGCCGCTGCAAGGTCACGACCAGGCCGAGCACCCACGGCGGCTCCCCGCCGGCGGTGGGCATGATCAGGATGTCCCGGACCCGGCCGATGGCCAGGCCGTCACCGTCGCGCAGCTGGCGGCCGCTCAGCCGGGACGTGAATACCGGCCCGGACGTCATGGCCGGCCACGCGGCAGGCCGCCGGGAGATCGCCGGTATGCCATCATGGTGACCCCCTTCGCAGCAGCTGCCAGCATGAACCGGACTTTATCCGCTCCGGGCTACCTACCCTGACGTCAGTGTGCGGCGCGCTCTCGCTGGCTAGTTTCCCGGGCCCGCGCTGACCCCCGGTCCGTCCCTGCGGATCCTGGCGACGGCGGACACCGAATTGCCGCTGGATGCCACTATCAGCCGGTGCGGGCCGCCGCTGAACGACATGCCGGTGTCGCCCGGCCGGCTGCCCACGATGACATTACCGGTGACCGTCAGGTAGCCGGTGCCGTAGTTAGTCTGGGTAACGCCCAGGTAGACATAGCGGGCACCGTCCCGGCGGGTGCCGGTGTTGCTGATCTTGTTGTCACTGATGGCCGATCCCACGCTGCCCTGCGCCGTGGCGGCGATGCCGTACCAGGTGCCGCCGGACTGCTGGTCGCCGAAGTCCTCGATGTAGTTGGCCGCGATGGTGGTGCCGTACAGCCGGTCCGCGAAGACGGCGTCCTGGCCGACGCCGTACAGGTGGTTACCGGACACGTTCCAGCCCTCGGCGTTCTGCAGGTGAATCGCGTCCCGCCCGGATGAGGCGATCTGGTTGTCCGTCAGGAAGCCGTCGGTGACGGAGTTACCGCTGTCGATGACCGCGAACCCGTCCTTGCCGCTGTTGGTAATGAAGTTGTTGTCGAAACGGCTGTTGACGCTGGTATTGGAAATCGCGCTGCCATCCGCCGCGGTATTCGTGTCCACGATGCCGGACCCGCCGCAGCCGCCGACGTTTACCCGCTCGACGTAAGAGTCCCAGTTCAGCACGATAATGCCGTCGGTGCTGCCGGAGCCGTTGCAGGCCACCGTCAGGTCCCGGATCGCCAGCGGGTCACCGGTCGTCTTGCCGTTGCTGGCGTAGGCGCTGGCGGCCAGCACGTACGGCATCGGAGCGGCCTGTTTCAGTACGGTCCCGGTCGTATTGCCGCCGGTGTACGTACGGTCGCCGAGCAGCCTGATTCCCCGGCTCAGCAGGCAGGTGCCGCCCTGGATGCGGATCTGGGCGCCGGGCGTGCTCGCGTTGATCGCGTGCTGCAAGGTAGCCGCGTCGGAGCGGGCGTCCCGGCAGGTGACGGTGACGTCGCGGTTGATTCCGCCGTAGCTGGCGGGGACGAAGGAGCCGGGCCGCCCGGCGTCAGCCAGCTGGGCCGCCGAGCTGCACGACGCCAGGGCCGTGGCCGCGGCGGCGCAGGCCAGCCCGCCGGCCAGCGAATGTGCTTTCACCCGTACTGCCCCCCGTGTGCTCATCCCGGCCGCTGCCTGCGGGAAGGTGCGCGCGATACCCGCTGCCGACCTTACTGCAGCGCGGCGGGCCCGACCGCAGACTAGGATTCCTTACGGTGCACCTGCGGCGGCGCGGACTGGAGTGAGTATGAACCTGCGGCGAGCCGCCATCGTCGCGCCGGTGCGCACGCCGGTCGGGGTCTTCGGCGGCAGCATGGCGACGGTGCCGGTGGAGGACCTGGCCGCGACCGTCATCAAAGCCGTGCTGGCCCGGTCCGGGATTGACCCGGAGCGGATCGACGACGTCGCGTTCGCCCAGTCGTACGCCAGCTCCGAGACGCCGTGCATCGGGCGATGGGCGGCGCTGCACGCGGGGCTGCCCGTGACGGTGCCCGGTTTCCAGACCGACCGGCGCTGCGCCGGCGGCCTGCAGGCGATCACGACCGCCGCGATGATGGTGGCGACCGGCGCCGCCGACGCGGTGATCGCCGGCGGCGTGGAGAGCATGAGCAACATCGAGTTCTACACGACGTCGACCCGGTGGGGCGCGCGGGCCGGCAACCAGGTGCTGTACGACCGGCTCGAGCGGGGCCGCGAGCGGTCCCAGCCGCAGTGGCGGTTCGGCCCGATCACCGGGATGATCGAGACGGCCGAGAATCTGGCCGCCCAGTACGGGATCACCCGCGGCGAGGCCGACGCCTACGCCGCCCGCAGTCACCAGCGCGCGGCCGCGGCCCAGGCGGCCGGCCGGTTCGACGCCGAGCTGGTGCCCGTCGCGGTGCCGCAGCGCCGCGGCGAGTCCGCCGTGATCAGCCGGGACGAGGGGGTGCGGCCGGATTCCACTGCCGAGACGCTCGGCAAGCTGCGTACCCTGATACCCGGCGGCACGGTGACCGCGGGCAACTCCAGCCAGCAGGATGACGCCGCGGCCGCCTGCCTGGTCGTCGCCGAGGACCAGCTCGGCCCGCTCGGCCTGCAGCCCGTCGCCTACCTGGCGGGCTGGGCGGCTGCGGGCCGCGAGCCGGCCACGATGGGCATCGGCCCGGTGCCCGCGGTGGCCCGGCTGTTCGCCCGCAGCGGCCTGGGCTGGGACGCGATCGACCTGGTCGAGCTGAACGAGGCGTTCGCCGCCCAGGTTCTCGCCGTGCTCGCCGGCTGGCAGTGGAACGACCCGGACAAGCTCAACGTGAACGGCTCCGGTATCTCGCTGGGCCACCCGATCGGCGCAACCGGGGCCCGGATGCTCGCCACCGGCCTGGCCGAGCTGCACCGCCGCGGCGGCCGCTATCTGCTGGAGGCGATGTGCGTCGGCGGCGGCCAGGGCATGGCCGCGGTCTTCGAAGCAGCCTGAGCGCCGGGCACCCGCAGTGCATAAAGACGACCCGAAAATGGCCGCCCGGTCAATGCCGGACCGCAGCCCGACCGGGCAGCCGGCGGACCCGAGCGAGCAGCCGGCCAGCCCGACCGGGCCGCTGGCCGGCCTGACCGTCATCGAGCTGGCCGGGATCGGCCCCGGCCCGTTCGCCGCGATGCTGCTGGCCGACCTCGGTGCCGATGTCATCCGGATCGACCGGCCCGGCGGCAGCCCCGGCACCCCGGCCGCGGACCTGCTGAACCGCGGCAAGCGGTCGGTGCTGCTGGACCTGAAGCAGGCCGGGGCGGTCCAGGCGGTGCTGGCGCTGGCCGCGTCGGCCGAGGTGCTGATCGAGGCCTTCCGGCCGGGCGTGACCGAGCGGCTCGGCCTCGGCCCGCTGGACTGCTGGGCGGCTAACCCGAAGCTGGTGTACGGGCGGATGACCGGGTGGGGGCAGAGCGGGCCGCTGGCGCAGTCAGCCGGGCATGACATCGGCTACATCGCGCTGACCGGTGCGCTGCACGCCATCGGCGCCGCGGGCGGCCCGCCGCAGATTCCGCTGAACCTGGTCGGGGATTTCGGCGGCGGCTCCACCTACCTGGTGATCGGAGTGCTCGCCGCGCTCCGTGAGGCCGCCCGGACCGGCCGCGGCCAGGTCGTCGATGCCGCCATCGTGGACGGCGCCGCGCACCTGCTGACGTTCACGCACGCGCTGCTGGCCGAGGGCGGCTGGACCGACGAGCGGGGCACGAACCTGCTGGACGGCGGCGCCCCGTTCTACTCGGTGTACGCCACCGCGGACGGCCGGCACATGTCGGTCGGCGCGCTGGAGCCCCGGTTCTACGCGGAACTGCTGCGGCTGCTCGGACTGGAAAGCGATCCGGGCCGCCAGCACGACCGGAACCTGTGGCCCGCCTTGCGCCAGCGGCTGGCGGCCGTCTTCGCGACCCGCACCCAGGCCCAGTGGACGGCGGTTTTCGACGGCACCGACGCCTGCGTGGCCCCGGTGCTGAGCCTGAGCGAAGCCGCCGCGCACCCGCACCTGGCCAGCCGGGCGACGTTCGCCGTGGCCGACGGCGTCCTGCAGCCGGCCCCGGCGCCGCGGTTCTCCGGCGCCCCCGCCGGGCCGCCGCCGCCGGTTCCCGGCCCGCCACCGAGGCCGGGGGAGCACACCCGCGAGATCCTGGCCGCGGCCGGCGTTGACGCCGGCCCGCTGATCGCCAGCGGCGCTGCCGTCCAGTCCTGATCGACTAGCGGCCCCTCCGGTTGACGATCAGGCCCGGCAGCCGCGGAAGGGGAACATGACCGGTCTTGCCGTCCCGCCGCCCGGCCCAGGTCCGGCGGGCCCCATCCCAGCAGGCACCGTCCCGCCGGGCACCGCCGCGGGACCCTGCTTCGACGAGCTCTCACCTGGCCAGGTTTTCCGGGGGGCGCCGGGGATTACCCTGACCGACGGCCTTGCCAGCGTGCACCAGTCCATTGTCGGCCAGCGGCTGGCACTGCCGCTGGACCGCCCGCTGTGCGCGGCGGTGACCGGCACGCCGGGCCTGGCGCCGCCGGGCCTGGTGTGGGACATCGCGATCGGCCAGTCCAGCGTGGTGACCCAGCAGGTGCGGGCGAACCTGTTCTACCGCGGCCTGGTTTTCCGCCGGGCTCCGGTGCTGGGCGACACGCTCCGGACGTCCGTCGCGGTGACGGCCATGCGGCAGAACAGGCCGCGCGCCGGGCGCCCCCCGACCGGCCTGGTCGTGCTGCGCATCACCACCACAGATCAGGAGGGCCGGCCGGTACTGGATTTCCGCCGCTGCGCGATGCTGCCGCTGCGGGACCCGGCCCGGCTGACCGGTCACGCGGATGAGCTGGAGCCCGCCGGCCAGCCGCCCGACCCGGCGGCGCTGGCGGCAGTGGCCGCCGGCTGGCGGCTGGACCGGTTCGCCCGGCAGGCGGCCGGGGCCGCCTTCGCCGACCTGCAGCCCGGCCAGAGCTGGGATATCGCCGGCGGCGACGTGGTTTCCAGTGCGCCGGAGCTGGCCCGGCTGACGCTGAACATAGCCGCGGTGCATCATGACGACCAGGCCGGCGGCGGCCGGCGGCTGGTCTACGGCGGCCACGCCATCGGACTTGCCCTGACGCAGGCGGCGCGCGCCCTGCCGGGCATCGTGACCGTGGCCGGCTGGCACGGCTGCGACCACCTCGGGCCGGTCCGCGAAGGCGACACGCTGCGCAGCACCCTGACCGTACAGCGGGCTGACCCGCTGGCCGGCGGCGGCGGCCTGGTGCACCTGCGCTCCGTGGTCCGCGCGGACGGTCCGAACCCCGCGGACGGTCCGAACCGCGCGGACGGTCCGAACCCCGCGGACAGTCCGAGCCCCGCGGACAGCCCGAACCCCGCGGACGGCCCCGGCCGCGCGGACGGTCCCGCGCAGCGGCCGGTGCTGGACTGGCGTTTCGTCGTGATCATGGCCTGACGACGGGACTAGCGGCCGGGCGCCAGGGCCTGCGGCTAGGCCGGGCAGAAGGCGACGCCGCCGGTGTCGGCCTCGCTGCCGTCGGGGCGGATCAGGTACCCCTGGTAGCCGTCCAGCCCGGCGATGAGGCCGAGCACCGGGTCGCCGCCGACCGCCAGGGCAGTGGCGAGGGCATCGGCGAAGGCGAGGCTCGGCCCGGTGACCGTGGCCGAGGCGGCCAGGCTGGCCGGGCGGCCGGTGACCGGGCTGATCAGGTGCTGACCGCGCTCGTAAGACCCCGACGTGGCTACCGCGGCGGTGACCTCCAGGACGCACGCCAGCGCGTCAGCCCGCCAGGGATGGCGGATGCCGGCCCGCCACGGCTGGCCGGGCGCCGGGCCGCCGAACACGGCGATGTCACCGCCGCCGTTCACCATCGCAGCCGCCATCCCGGCGTCCCGCAGGACGGCGAGAGCCTGCTCGACTGCCCAGCCCTTGACGAGGCCGGTCGGGTCCACCCCGCCGGGTAGTGCCCACGGGTCGTACCAGCCACCGGACATCTTTCTGGCTACCGCACACAAATCCAGGACATGGCTGACCGCTTCGGGCAGGTCGGCGAGAACGGCGCCGCCGCGCCGCAGCCTGCTGACCGGGCTGCCGGGCAGCCAGGTGCTGAACGTCTCGTCGGCCTGGTGCAGCACAGCGCAGGCCGACGCGACCGCAGCTGCTGCGCGGCCCGGCTGACGGCCCGGCACGACGGCGAACGACACGACGGTACCCATGACCGGCTCGGCGTGCTTAACGGCTGGCGTGCCGGTGCCAGCTTCCCGGCCCGCTTCCCCGTCAGCTTCCGTCTCCGCTTCGCGGTCCGGTTCCGTGCCCGGTTCCCGGTCCGGGTTCGCTTCCGCGTGCACTGGCCGCCGACCGCCTCTTACTTCAGGTGCAGCCTGTTCAGCGCCGACTGCAGCGACTGGGCGTATGCCTGGCTGGTGTAGGTGGCCCCGCTGATGCCGTTGATGTTCGCGGTCTGGGCGGACAGCACTTCGGACTTCAGCATCGGCACCGCCTGGCTCGCCAGCTGCTGCGAGTACGGCTCCGGAGCCTGGAATGAGGTCACTGCGATGTTCGTGATGCGCTTCCCGGCCGCGGTAACCGTGACGCTGAGCTGCCCGTAGCCGAACTGCACGACCGGGCCGGCCGCGGTCCGGATGCCGCTGGCCGTCGCCGCGCCGCCGGGCCCCGCTGCCCGGCGGCCCTTGCCCCCGGCCGCCGGCGAGCCGGCCGATCTGGCAGTTCCGCTGGCGGCCGGGGCGGCCGCGGCGTTACCGCGGGCGGCAGCCGGAGCTGGCGACGTGGCCGGGCTGGTATGGAAAGACAGCACGCCGGCCAGCCCGGCGGCGGTTCCGGCTAGCACGAATGCGGGTGCCCATTTCATCGGTGATCTCTCCAGAATCCGGCAGGCTTGCAGGCTGTCAGCGGGCGGCGGGCTGGCGTCACAGGGCGAACGCCTCGTGGTGGATGGACTCGGCGGGCACGCCGAGTCGGGCTGCGGTAGCGACGACGGACTCGACGAAACTCTCGGGACCGCAGACGTAGACGTCGCGGCTGCGCAGGTCCGGGACCAGCGAGCGCAGTGCTCGCTCGTCCAGCGCGGCCCGGTCCCGGCTGCCGATGAGCTCGTGCAGCTTGCCGCCGCGCTGGCTCACCAGCTCCTTCACCTCGCCGCGCAGCACCAGGTCCGCCGGCCGGGTGGCACGCAGGATCACCACCGGCGCGGAGCTTCGGGGCAGGTCCTCCAGTAGCGACCGCAGCGCGGTGACCCCGATCCCGGCTGCTATCAGCAGGGCCTTCGGGCGCCGCTGCGCCTGCCGGGTGAACGCCCCGTACGGCCCCTCGATCGCGATCTTCGTGCCCGGCCGCAGCTGCGCCAGCGAGCCGGAATGGTCACCGGAGTTCTTGACCGTCAGCCGCAGGTACGGCGCCCACGGCAGCGCCGACAGGGAGTACGGGTGCGCCTGCCACCACATGCCCTTGGCGAGGAAGCGCCAGAAGAAGAACTGGCCGCCCGCTACGGCCAGCTTATCCAGGTGCCGGCCGCCGACGATGACCGACACCACGCCGGGGCCTTCGGCCCGGACCTCCACGACGTGCAGCCGGTGCCGCAGGCTGCGCACCACCGGCAGGCCGACGCGGTAGCACAGCACCAGCCCGGCGGTGCCCAGCCACGCCACCGACCAGACGAACCGGGTCAGCGGATGCCCGACGAACGACGGCCCGAGGACGATGACGTGCGCGAAGGACATAGCCAGCGCGAGGTACAGGTACAGGTGCACCCGCCACCAGGTCTCCCGCGCCACCCTGCTGCGCACCGCCCGGATCGAGACGGCCCCGGCCAGGCACATCAGGCCCAGCGCGACCGTGGCCAGCAGCACGTCCGGGTACTGGGTGATCAGGACGCCGACCTGCGCGAAAATGCCGCTGGTGGCGGCCTGGGCGTACCCCACCGTGATCAGCAGCGCGTGCGCGATCAGCAGGCAGATCGGCCACGGCGACAGCCGGCGGTGCCAGCGCAGCAGGCCGTCCTGGCCGAGTACGCGCTCGACGAACGGTATCCGGCTGACCAGCAGCACCATGACCAGGGCCAGGTACGTTCCGACCATGCCGGTGAGGCTGCCGCCGAACGTCGCCCAGCCGCCGGGAGCGCGCAGCTGGCTCCACGACTCCGCCGTGATGGTCACGGCGGTCGTCGCGCCGAGCCCGATGCCGATGACGACGAGCGCGGCCCGGACAAGGGCAGGCCGCGGCGGCGAGATTTCCGGGCGGACGGCCTGGCGGCGCCGGGGAGCTGCCTTGCCGGACGGGGGTTTCGGGGCGTCGAAGCCGACCGAGCGGGTGCTCATAGTGCTTATCGTGCCAGTCCAAGCTTGCCGCCATGGATATACGGCCTCTGAGTTTGCTCTCAACCTCAGCCGGCCGCCGGGGCCGCCGCGCAGGCCGCGAGCACGGCGTCGGCCAGCCGCGGCCACGCTGCCGCCGCCCAGGGCCCGAAGTCACGGTCCGCCAGGCCGGCGCAGGCGATCCGGGCTTCCGGATCCACCCACAGGAAACTGCCGGATTTGCCGAAATGGCCGAACGTGGCCGGTGAGTTCGCCGACCCGGTCCAGTGCGGCGTCTTGCCGTCGCGGACCTCGAAACCGAGCCCCCAGTCGCAATGCGGCTGGCGGCCGAATCCCGGCAGCACGCCGGACAGGCCGGGGAACACCGTGCCGGTCGCCTCCGCCAGCAGTTTCTCGTCGATCAGCGACGGGCTCAGCAGCTCAACGGCCAGCGTGCCCAGGTCGGCCAGCGGGCCTTCGGCGCCGGAGGCGGGGGAGCCGTCCAGCCGGGTGTGCAGCAGCCCGAGAGGGAGGCAGACGTCCTCGGCCAGCAGCTGGCTGACGGATTTGCCGGCCCGCGCGGCCGCTGTCTGCGCGGCGATCTCGATGCCCCGGTTGGAGTAGATTCGCCGCCGTCCCGGCGCGGCCAGGACGGCGTCACCGTCCAGGCCGAGGCCGGAGGCGTGTGCCAGCAGATGCCGGATCGTCGCGCCGGGCGGTCCGGCCGGCTCGTCCAGGTCGAGCAGGCCGCGCTGCACGCAGTCCAGCACCGCCAGCGCGGTCAGCAGCTTGGTCACCGACGCCCACCGCAGGATGCGGCCCTGATCGCCGCGGCTGGCCAGCAGCCCCGCCGGGGTGACGACCGCGACGGCCGCGGTCGTCACCGGCCAGGCGGTGACCTGGTCCAGGGCTGAGGCAAGCGCGCCGTGACCGGCCCCGGCGGTGCCGTCAGCGGCCCCGCGGGTGCCGTCAGCGGGCCCCGCTGCCGCCAACCCACACCGCCTTGATGTTGCAGAACTCCCGGATGCCGTGGTCCGCGAGCTCCCGGCCGTGACCGGAGGTCTTGACGCCGCCGAACGGCAGCTGCGGGTACGACGTCACGTTCCCGTTGACGAACACCATGCCCGCCTCCAGGTCCCGGACGAACCGGGCCCGCTCGGCGTCGTCGTTGGTCCACGCGTTCGCGCCGAGCCCGAACTCGGTGCTGTTGGCCAATTCGATCGCCGCGTCGATGTCCGGCACCCGGTACAGGGTCGCCACCGGCCCGAACGCCTCCTCGGTGTGCAGCCGCATCTGCGGTGTTATGCCGGTCAGCACGGTCGGCGGGTAGTACCAGCCGGGGCCGTCCGGCGCGGTGCCGCCGCACAGCACCCTGGCGCCCTTGGCCACGGCGTCGGCGACGAGCTCCTCGACGTCCGTGCGCTGCTGCTCGGTGGCCAGCGGGCCTACGTCGGTGCCCTCGGCCATCGGGTCACCGACGGTCAGCGCGGACATCTCGGCGACGAAAAGGCGCTCGAACTCATCAGCGATCGACTCGTGCGCGATGAAGCGCTTGGCCGCGATGCACGACTGGCCGTTGTTCAGGCAGCGCGCGGTGGTGCCGACTTTCGCCGCGGCGGGCAGGTCAGCCGACGGCATCACCACGAACGGGTCGCTGCCGCCGAGCTCCAGCACCACCTTCTTGATCTCGCTGCCCGCGATCGAGGCGACCGCCTGCCCGGCCGGACCGGATCCGGTGAGGGTGGCTGCCGCGACCCGCTTGTCCCGCAGGATTGCCTCGACCCGGCTCGAGCCGACCAGCAGGGTCTGGAAGGTCCCGGCGGGAAAACCGGCACGCGTAAAAAGGTCCTGCATGAACAGCGCGGTCTGGGGCACGTTGGAGGCGTGCTTCAGCAGCCCGGTGTTGCCGGCCATCAGCGCCGGGGCGGCGAAGCGCATCGCCTGCCAGAGCGGGAAGTTCCACGGCATGACCGCCAGGATCGTCCCGATCGGCTGGTAGATGACATAGGCCTGGCTGGCGCCGACCGCGCCGGCGTCAGCGCTCTCGTCGGCCAGGAACTGCTCCGCCCGGTCGGCGTAGAACCGGCAGCCGGCCGAGCACTTGGCGACTTCCTGCTTCGCCGCGGCCAGCGTCTTGCCCATCTCGGTAGTCATCATCGCGGCGATCTGGTCGCGCTCGTCGTCGAGAATGTCAGCGGCCCGGCGCAGCCAGCCCGCGCGGTCGGCGAAATCAGTGTGCCGGTAGCTGGCATGCGCCCGGGCGGCAGCCGCCAGGCTGCGCTCCAGCTCCGCATCGCTAATCTCGTCGTAGGTCTTGAGCGTCTCACCGGTAGCCGGGTTAACCGTCGCAATTGTCATGAGGAACAGGCTACGACCCCGCGGCGGAGGGAACTGTCACGGGCAGCGTGAACGATGTTTTGCTGCGATCATTACTTCTGGGGGGACAGTCGTGAGCTCGACGCCGATTTCCGGTCACGCGCTGCTGTCCGACTGCCATGGTGCCGCCCTCGTCAGCCGGGACGGGTCGGTTGAGTGGCTGTGCCTGCCGAGATTCGACAGTCCGTCGGTTTTTGCCCGGCTGCTCGATGACCGCGCCGGGCACTGGTCGATCCGGCCGGCCGGTGACTTCGAGGCCAGCCGCCGCTACCTCGGCCGCACGATGGTGCTGGAGACCACCTTCCGCACCGCGTCCGGTACCGCCGTTCTCGTCGACGGGCTTGCCGTCGGCGCGAACGAGCACGGCCACGAGCTGGGCCAGGGAGCTCCGGGCCTGCTGCTGCGGCAGCTCAGCGGTGTGACCGGCGAGGTCGAGCTTGACCTGGAGTACGTGCCCCGGACGGAGTACGGGCTGGTCTGGCCGCTGCTCAGCCAGGTGGACGGCGGCATCTCCGGGCGCGGCGGGGCCGACCTGACGCTGCTGTCCGCGCCGGTTCCGCTGCTGATCGCGGCAAGTGCCGTGACCGGGCGGTTCCGGATCGCGGCTGGCGACCAGGTGGGCTTCGGGCTGCATTACGGCCAGCTGGCCGGCCGGGCACCGCGCGCGTGGTCGCAGCAGGAACTCGCCGGCCGGCTGGATGCGACCGTGGCGGCCTGGCAGTCGTGGTCGGATCTGCACCAGTCTTATGACGGTCCCTGGCGTGAACTCGTGCACCACAGCGGCCGGGTGCTGCAGGCCCTGACCTACTACCCGACCGGGGCCGTCATCGCGGCTCCGACCACCTCCCTGCTGGAGAGTCCCGGCGGCAACCGCAACTGGGATTACCGGTTTTCCTGGGTCCGTGACGCTTCCCTGGCGATGGATGCCCTCTGGGTCGCCGCCTGCCCCGACGAGGCAGCCAAGTTTTTCGGCTACCTGACCGCGGCGGCAGCTTCCGCCCTGGACCGGGGCGCGGACCTGCAGATCATGTTCGGCGTCGGCGGCGAGCGGGATCTGTCCGAGCGAGAGCTGCCGCACCTGGCCGGCTGGCGGGACAGCGCGCCCGTGCGGGTCGGGAACGGCGCCTGGACCCAGCGCCAGGTGGACGTGTACGGCGAGCTGCTCGCCGCGGTCTGGCGGCTACGCGACCAGCTCGGCGACCTGGACCCGGCTACCCGCGAGTTCCTCGTCGCTGTCGCGGACCTGGCCGCGCTCCGCTGGACCGTCAAAGACCAGGGCATCTGGGAGATCCGCGGCCCGGAGCAGGACTTCGTGCACTCCAAGGTGATGTGCTGGGTGGCGCTCGACCGGGCGGTGGAGCTGGCCGACGTGCTCGGCGCCGGGGACCGGGTGGCGAGCTGGCGGCAGACCAGGGACGAGATTCACGCGGCGGTGCTCCAGCACGGCTGGAGCGAGCAGGCCGGCGCGTTCACCCAGTATTTCGGCTCCACGGCGCTGGACGCCGCCAACCTGGTCATGCCCATCGTCGGTTTCCTGCCCGCGGACGACCCGCGGGTGCTGGCCACGATCGCGGCCACCGAGCAGCGGCTGACCGACGAGCGCGGGCTGGTGTACCGGTATGACGGCAGTGATGGCGCCGACGGCCTGGCCGGCCGGGAGGGCACCTTCGTGCTCTGTACCTACTGGCTTGCCCAGGCGCTCGCGATGGCCGGGCGGCCGCAGCGGGCCCGGCAGGTCTTCGAGCGCGTCAGCGCCTACCGCAACGACGTCGGCCTGCTGGCAGAGGAGGTGGACCCGGTCACCGGCGAGCTGCTCGGGAATTTCCCGCAGGCATTCAGTCATATCGGCCTCGTTAACGCTGCGTGGGCGATTTCCGAAGCCGAGCGCCGCGGCGAGGGCGTCCCCGCTTAGGCTTTCGGGGTCCGCGCGCGGTAAGGCGGTAAGGAGGCCCGATGACCGGCAGGTCAGTAGCAATCGTGGGCGGCCGGATAGTCCCGATCCAGGGGGAGCCAGTCGACAACGGGACAGTGCTGGTGGGCCCGGACGGCAAGATCGCTGCCGTGGGCGCCGGTATTCCCGTCCCGCCCGGCACTGAGATCATCGACGCCGCGGGATCCTGGGTGCTGCCCGGCTTCATCGAGGTACACGGGCACGTCGGCGTGCATGAGGAAGCGCAGGGCTGGGCCGGCGCGGACTCGAACGAGCTGACCGAGCCGGTGACGGCGCATGTCCGGGTGCTGGACGCGATCAATCCGGCTGACCTCGGTTTCCGGGACGCCATCACCGGCGGCGTGCTGGCGGTAAACGTCAACCCGGGCTCCGGCAACCCGATCGGCGGCCAGACCGCGGCGGTCAAATGCTGGGGCCGCACCGTCGACGAGATGGTGCTGCGCGCCCCGTCGGGGATGAAGTCGGCCCTCGGCGAGAACCCCAAGCGCGTGTACGGCGAGCAGCACAAGACGCCGGCCACCCGGCTGGGTACCGCGGCCGTGATCCGCGGCGCCCTCGTCGACGCCGCGAACTACCTGCAGCGGATCGACAGCGAGCAGCGCAAGCCGGACGGGGAGCGCAAGCATGTCGACCGCGACCTGAAGCTGGAGGCGCTGGGCATGGTGCTGCGCAAGGAAATTCCCTGGCGCCAGCACTGCCATCGCGCGGACGATATCGCCACCGCGCTGCGGATCGCGGCAGAGTTCGGCTACGACCTGGTCATCGACCATGGCACCGAGGCGCACCTGCTCGCCGGCATCATCGCCGCCCGCGGCATCCCGGTAGTCATCGGCCCGCTGCTCACCAGCAGGTCCAAGGTCGAGCTGCGGCACCGGTCGCTGGCCAATCCCGGCCGCCTGGCCCGGGCCGGCGTGACGATCGCGATTACCACCGACCACCCGGTCGTGCCGATCCATTTCCTCGCCCACCAGGCCGCCCTGGCGGTCAAGGAAGGCCTGCATCCCGTTACCGCGCTGCGGGCGCTGACCATCAACCCGGCCCGGATTGCGGGCATCGCCGGCCGGCTGGGGTCCATCGAGCCGGGTAAGGACGCTGACCTGGTGATCTGGTCCGGTGACCCGCTGGAGCTGCGCAGCCGGGTCCAGCGCGCGCTCATCGACGGGGCCGAGATCTACGCCCGCGACGGAGACCAGGACCGCTTCGCCGACAGCTGGTGATGACGCGATCATGACGCGGGCGGTACACGCGGGCGGATATGGCCCTGGCCACTGGCGCCACGCCGCGGGTCTGTCAACTTAAATTTACAGTCCCGACCGTCAAAGAACTAACGCCACGCGACTCTAGGAGGTGACCGGTAGGAAACCCAGTTGCGCATGGCTCTTGACAACTGCATCACATATACAGCTGAAACGGGGGTGGTGGAGGTTCGTGGCTGAGGGTGGAGGTCGCGTTACTTGTGGCTGTGGTTGGCGAGATGGGTGTGTTGGGCGCCGGTGTCGTACTTCAATCCGAAGGTCAGTGCTCGGTCCAGGCCGATGTGGGCGAGCCATAGCAAGCTCAGGGCCAGTACGAGTGGGTGGTGCCATTTCAGGGCGGCCAGGCACGCCAGGATCGGCAGAGTTTGACTGTGTGCGAGGTTGTAGCTCGCGGCTCCGAGTTTGGTGCCTCCGATGTAGCCGAGCATCAGGATGTCTGGCACGAGGATCAGTGCGACGAGCCACCACGATTGGTGTGTTGTTCCGAGGAGCGTGAACGCGGCGAGCATTTCTACCGTTGCCTCGGCTTGCAGCCACCGCAGGGGTTTTCCGATCACTGCCGGATGGGCATGAGGGCTGTGCGACTCGAGTCCGGCGCTCATGAGATCGTTCCGGGTTCGGGTGGCGGCCAGGTGCTGAAGGTCTGGGCGAGCGCGAAGATGATGCGATCGAAGCTGCGGTCGACGTCGGCGGGGAGCCCGAAGCCGCCCGCCTGGTCGAGGGTGATGAAACCGTGCAGGGTGGCCCGTAATGCACGGACGGCGTCGATCGCGTCGTCGCCCACCAGGTGATAGCCGGCCAGCCCGGCCAACGCGATCTCTAGGACCGCATTGCTCGCTTCGATTCCCTCGTCGTCTGTTGCCGCGGGGGGCCGGACGGTCGCGGCGTAGCGGCCCGGATGGTCCTTGGCCCAGGTTCGGCACGCGCGGAACATCGCGGTCAGCGCCTGCGCTCCGGCTTTTCCGGCGGCCGCCCGCGCGAAGACGTCGGCCAGTTCGTTCTTGGCGCGGATCGAGACCAGTCGTTGCAGCGCGTCCATCCCGGCGACGTGTTTGTAGAGGCTCGGCATCTGCACGCCGAGGCGGGGTGCGATGGCTGCCAACGTCAAGTTGGCCAGTCCAACCTCGTCGGCGACATCTTCGGCTTCCTGGACGACCCGCAGTGTCGTCAGTCCTGCTCTAGGCACGCCGGTGCACCTCGTCAGCGAATGCCTCGACAGCCAGAGAGAACGGATCAGGGCGTTGGGCCTGCGGGTAGTGTCCCGACTCGGGAACCATCCGGACGGTACCTTTCAGCTGGTCGGCGACCCACTGAGCCTCGACTGGGGGGTCTGGGAAGTCCGGCTGGGTTTCGCCCTTGATCACCAGAGTGGGGGTGGTGACCGAACTCGGGGCGGCGGCGGGAGCGTCATACTGAAGGTGAGTCGTGTGGGAAAACGCGTTGGCGTGTCCGGGCTTCTTCATTGCCGCTGCGACCTCGGCGCGGTACCGGGCGAAGTCGGCCGACTTACGTCCGGCATAGAGCTTGGTAGGTAGGCGTTCCAGGACAACCGCGCCCACAGTGGAGCCTGCTGGGCGCGAAAGGCGATGAGCTGCAACGCAGAGGTGGCGGGTCGGCGAACGGGTGGGCGATGATGACGAGCCCGGCAACCGTGTCGGGCCGAACCGGCGGCGAGCAAGTTGCCGTCGATGACGGCCGGCCCACCCAATTGTTGGATCACTGCGGTGATGTCGCCGGCGGTCGGTCCGTCACCGTAGTGGAACGAACCCGGTGCTGCTGTCGCCGTGATCCCATAGATCCGTTGATACCAACGGGTAGCCGGCCCCACCAGCACGGGTGCGAGGAAGCGGTATCTGGTGGACCGCGGCTCGCCCGTCCTGGGGATGCAGACGATGGGCGGGCCGTCCCCCGCGGCTTCGTAGGCCACGGTTCCGCCCGGGCAGCTGATGACCCTCACCCTGATCCCCGCCTTATTGATGCTGTCGTTCATGATCATTACTCGCGTCCGGACGACTTCACTAGATTGAAGTTAGGTGCCGTATCTTGTACATGCAAGTATCTAGCCAAAATTTGTAGAGAAGGTGGCGGCCCTGGCTCAAGCCTGGGAGCGTGGGAGGCGAGCAAGGTTCGGGCCGACGCTTGGTCACGTTGAGCGCCGATCCTGGTTCCGTCGAGGCCCGTCTGCCGGTGAGATCAACCGCCCGGGGTGCGTGGTTGGGGTGCTGGCTGCGCGGGCTCACCGATTCCCGGTTGATCTTGGGCGCGGCCAGGCGGCTACGGCCACGTCGGGCGCGGTACCGGCACTGTCGGTGACGGTATTCGTACCCGCATCTGATCGATGCGTCAGCGGTGAGCAGCAGCCAAACGGGGCCCGGGAAAATTGGCCAGAGCCTGCCAGCGAGCACGATCTCGCTGTGGGAGGCGCTCGAGGCAACCGTGATCGGCGTTTCTCGCTGGGGTTGTTGGCCGGATTCGGCGGTGAGCCGGCAAGCTGGGAGAGATCGCTTGACAGCCTTAGTTAAATTTACAGTCCCTCGTCCACCTCGCCGACTACAAGAAGTAACGACCCGACCGGCCAGGAGCCAGTAAGAGACTTGTGAGGGGCTGCACTAGGTTGGGCACGTGAAGCATTTCGTGCGGATTGAGGGGGCGGCCCCGGTCCACGGCTACAGCCACGCGGTTGCGTGCTCTGGCATGCTGGTGTACGTGTCGGGTCAGGTTCCGGTCGACAGGGACGGTCGGATAGTTAGAATCGGCGACCCAGAGGCGCAGGTGCGGCAGGCGTTCCACAATCTCGGCGTCGTCGCGCTCACGTGGGTGCTGGCGGGGATCTGTCGGGGCTTTCGCCCCTGCCTTCGCGTGTGCGGCTGGCCGCACAATGGGCGGCGTACGCATTCCGGGACGGCCAGTGCAGTGGGAAGCCACGACGATGTGTGAATACTGCGGCTGCCAAGCCGTCGCCGCGATCGACGTCCTGACGCGGGAGCACGACCGCGCGAAGGAGCATGCGTACGCAGTGCGTTCGGCCGCGGGCCGGCGGGACCTGTCGGCCGCCGGCTACGCGTGTGCGGCCCTGGCGGCCGTCCTGAGCCCGCACAGCGCGGTCGAGGAGCAGGCCCTGTTTCCCGTGATGGCCCGTGAGTTCGGGCCGCAGATGGCCGGCCTCGTCGACGACCACCGGCTCATCTCCGCGGTGCTCACCGAGATCGTGGAGGCGGACGACGTGCCCGAGGACTGGCCCAGTCGGCTGATCGAGGCCCTCAACGTCCGTCGGGAACACATTCTGAAGGAACAGGACGGGGTCTTCCCGTCCGCGCTCGCGACTCTCACGCCGAGTGAGTGGGATGCGCTCGACGTGGTGCGACGGACGGTCGGTTCGCCGCTCGCCCCGGTGGACCGTGTCTGACACCGGCGAGGCCGCGGCGGAGCGCGCCTCGCGCGTGGCGGCGAGCTTCCGGACCGAGCTGACGGTGGGTCCCGAGATCGTCGACCCGGAAACCTGGGCGGGGGCCATCCCGGTCGCCACCGGAATCACCCCGCGCCTGCGTATCGGCCGTTCCCGGTGGTTCAACCTTCTGTGGCTCGTGCCGATCGGCTTCGTGCTGCTGCTTGCCGCGGTCGCGGCAGCGAAGGGCCTGCGCGGCACCGCCAGTGTCCAGGCCTTCATCGCGCGCCATCCCGGCACTGGCGATGCGCCGTCGACCGCGCCGACGGGAGTGCCGCACTGGGTCGGCGTCCAACACTTCCTCAATCTCTTCCTGCTGGTTTTCATCATGCGGTCGGGACTGCAGATCCTCAGCGACCATCCGCGGCTCTACTGGACCCGCCACAGCACGCCGGGCCGCGACTGGTTCCGCATCCAGAAGCCGGTCCCCGCGGATCCTCTGTGGACCGCCAAGCAGGACTCGATCAGCCTTCCTGCGCACGTGGGCCTCCCCGGCATCCGGCACTCGATCGGCCTCGCTCGGTGGTGGCACCTCGGCACAGACACGCTGTGGCTCGTCAACGGCATCGTCTTCTACGTGCTGCTATTTGCGACGGGGCAGTGGCGGCGCATCGTCCCGACCAGCTGGGATGTCATCCCCAACGGGCTGTCGGTCATGGTGCAGTACCTCTCGCTCGACTGGCCGCATGAGAACGGCTGGGTCGCCTACAACGCGATGCAGGTGACGGCGTACTTCATCACCGTCTTCATTGCGGCCCCGCTCGCTTTCCTTACCGGGTTGGGCATGTCGCCCGCACTGTCGACTCGGTTCAAGCGGATCAGCAGAGTGCTGAGCATCCAGACCGCGCGGTCGCTGCACTTCCTGGTGCTGCTGTGGTTCCTGGCGTTCATCGTCATCCACGTCACGCTGGTCGCGACGACCGGTCTGCTCCCGAACCTCAACCACATCTACGCCGGCCGCGATTCCGGCAGCTGGCTCGGATTCTGGATGTTTGCCGTATCAATGGTGATCCTCGTCGTCGGCTGGGTTGCCGCGACACCGTTCACACTGCGGCATCCCCGTGTGGTCCAGCGGGTCGGATTTGCTCTCGTTGGTCCCGTGCAGCGCCTGTTCGAGCACGTCGATGCGACTCCGGGCGAATACACGGACAAGGACATCTCGCCGTACTTCTGGCACAACGGGGTTTACCCCACCTCACCCGCATACCAGGCGCTCGCCGCCGGCGACTTCGCCGACTATCGACTCCGCATCAACGGCCTCGTCGCGCGTCCCGCCGAGCTGAGCCTGGCGGAACTGCGGGCGTTGCCACGGCACGAGCAGATCACCCAGCACTTCTGCATCCAGGGCTGGTCCGGCGTCGCCAAGTGGGGCGGGGTGTCGATGCAGACGCTCCTCGAGCTGGTCGGCCCGTCGCCCGAGGCGAAGTGGGTGGTGTTCTACTCGATCGGTGAAGGCTCGGACGGCGGCGTCTACTACGACGCCCATCCCATCGAGCAGATGGGCTACCACCTCACGATGCTCGCCTACGACATGAACGACGAGGCGCTGTCATTCGGTCATGGCGCGCCGCTGCGACTCCGGAACGAGACGCAGCTCGGCTTCAAGCAGGTCAAATGGGTCAAGGGGGTCGAGTTCGTCGCGCACTTCTCCGAAGTGGGCGGCGGTCGCGGTGGGTACAACCAGGACCACGAATTCTTCGGCTACCGACAGTCGATCTGAGCCGGCGCCCGGCGGGCTGCCGCAAAGGAGATGTACCCATGGAGAAGTCCTCATTGATCGCGACGGCGCGGCAACAGTTGCAGCTGGCGGAGTCGGCGTCCAGCGGACGCAGTGCTCACACGGTCTACGGCGGCCACGAGCACGCGCTGCGCCAGACCGTCATCGCGCTGGCAGCAGGCCGAGAGCTCGCCGACCACGAGAATCCCGGTGAGGCGACAGTCCATGTGCTGCATGGCCGGGTGCGACTGACCGCGGGTGACACCTCATGGGAGGGGTCCGCCGGAGATCTGTTGATCGTCCCGCAATCGGTGCACTCCCTGGCGGCCCTCGAACCCTGCGCTGTCCTACTCACGGTCGCCAAACACTGAGAAATTCAATGCGGCACCTCGCGGCGGACGGCGGCCGCCAGACTTACCTTGAAGCGCGTCTGCACCCAGCGAGTGAGCCGCGGCTACCGTTCCACATCGCGAGTCGTGCGCCGGGGACGACGACGCACATGTGCGTGAGCCTCCGTTCCACTTCCTTGGAAGTGAGACGGCCGCCGAACGCGATCCCCGCCGTTCGGGAGCACGCTTGGCCGACTGTCCCAAAAGTCAGGTTCAGAATCGTGTCGCAGTATTGCTGCACGGAGCACTTCCGGTACGGTCGGCGGTGTGAATCGTCCCGAGTTTCGTGCGCACCGGGTTATGTGTGAGCGGCCGGCTGGCCGTCACGATTGTGAGCGTAGTAGTCGGCTTCGGCTTCAACGGGTGGACGGCGGCCGAGGCGGTGCATGAGCCTGCTGGTGTTGTACCAGTGGACCCAGGCTGAGGTGATGTTCTCCAGGTTGGCCAGAGACTGGAGCGGGCTGTTGCGGAACGGCGAGCCGTCGCGGATGCACTCGGTTTTGCAGAGCCCTATGGTGGTCTCGGCCAGGGCATTAGTGTGTCCTGAAGATGATTGAGAGGTTTGATGTAGAAGACGAAGGCTTTCAATCGTCGTGCTGTTGTGGAGATGAAGGTAGGTCCTTCGGCATCGGCATGCAGGTGCAGGTGTCAAACCGC
>JAABUX010001190.1_pt1 | contig 40410 bp, 20 predicted proteins | sample 5561851 | NCBI WGS metagenome assembly JAABUX01 (sample SAMN10711883, study PRJNA513361) | rock metagenome | isolation source: Antarctica rocks | place: Antarctica: Victoria Land, Richard Nunatak red sandstone | collected 2016-01-03 | reverse complement strand
GCGGTGAAGTCGATGGAGATCATGATCCCAGCCAAATCGGGTTCCAAAGGGGGTCGTCACTGCCGTCGATCGTAAAGAACGTCATTAATCCAAACAACCCTCAACTTTCAGACGCGGGGAGTATAGCAATGAAATTGTTGGAATTTTGTAGGTCAACTTATGGGCTCTCCCGCGAAGACTGATTTGAATGCCCTGGTTAACAAAGAGGGCGGCAAAACCGAACTTTCCTACAAATCTCCGGAAGACCCAGAAGACAAAGCGCTTCGTCTTCATAAAGATAAAATGACATTTTACGTTAAAGAGGTTGCACCAACTATCTTGGCTGGCACATTAGTAGTTGCATTGTTTGTTTATTGTCTGGTGGTACTTGGCAACTCCAAATCTTCACCCAGCGATCGGGATCAAGCCTGGAAACTAGTTTCGGTAATCATTGTTGGTGTTGTTGGAACTGTTTTCGGTAGAGCTACAGCGAAGTAATACTTCTTCTCGGACTGGCCTTGAGAATAATACTTCTTCTCGGACTGGCCTTGAGAATTAGACTTTATTCAAAAAGTGTCAAAATATCACGAGTTACGGTCAGGTTCTGTTCGTCATAAACATCTCGAGCTTGACGGGTCAAACGATATTTCAACGCCAAACTTGGAAATAACTTGTCGCGTCGACCAAAATGGGGGCGGTTCTAACCGCCTTCGAGACAGGGATTGATCGGTGATTATCAACGTAATGCACAAGCTGAGGAGTCGCGTATCGTGAATCGTTCAGGCTGGTGGTTGGTTCTGGGTTCTTTGCTGGCCGGGGGAGGGATGGTCGTGATGATGCCTCGATCAACCGTCGGGGCCGAGGGGAAGCCGGGTTTGACGGTCTCGCAGGCATCGATCTTCGCCAGGCTCGCGCTCAAGGGGCTGAACAAGGAGTATCCCAACAAGCTCGACCACGTCATGGGGGCTTCGGGCGACGTCCGAGGGCCGAAGGCGTTGCACCCGGCATTTTATGGCTGCTATGACTGGCACTCGTCGGTCCACGGCCACTGGATGCTCGCCCGGCTGGTCCGGCGATTTCCCGACTTGCCCGAGGCGGCCGAAATCCGCTTGATGTTCGCCGACCACTTCTCCGAAGGCTCGCTCAAGGCCGAGGCCGACTACTTCGCGCGGCCCGAAAGTCGGACCTTCGAGCGGACTTATGGGTGGGCCTGGCTGTTGAAGCTCGCCCAGGAACTCAACGGTTGGGATGACCCCGAGGCCAAGGTTTGGGCGAAGAATCTGAAACCCCTGGCCGAAGCGGTCGCTTCGCGCTATGTCAGCTACTTCCCCAAGCAGATCTACCCGATCCGGACCGGTGTCCACCCCAACACCGCGTTCGGCCTCGCCCTCGCGCACGATTACGCCCGATCGGTCCATGACGACACCTTGAAGCGATTGGTCGAGGATCGGGCACGATTCTACTTCCTCGGCGACGCCGACGCCCCGGCGCGTTGGGAGCCGGGCGGGGCGGACTTCTTCTCGCCGAGCTTGCTCGAAGCCGACCTGATGCGCCGGGTCTTGCCCGGCGACGAGTTTCGAGCCTGGTTCAACCGATTTTTGCCTGGCACACCCCAGCGTGATCCCAAGGAACTATTCACCCCCGCCGAAGTCCTCGACCGAACCGACCCGCAACTCGTCCACCTCGACGGCTTGAACCTCAACCGAGGCTGGACGATGCGGAGCATCGCGACGAGCTTGCCCGAGGCCGACCCCGCCCGGATCGCCTTGATGGCATCGAGCGAGCGCCACGCCCAAGCCGGCTTGGCCCAGGTGAGCAGCGGCGACTACGCGGGCGAACACTGGTTGGCTTCATTCGCGGTCTATCTTTTGACCGAAGCCCAAGGCGATTGATCCCAAGTCAAATCTCGAGACACTCGGGGTCAGGATTGGTCATCGGAAGGTCGCCTACTTGAGCTATAGGAAAATCCTATCGTAGTGGGAGGCGATCGTTCTTGGACGGGATCGATCGGACGGCTTAGAATCAACCTGATCGGAACGTCAAGACCGACAGCGAGATCCAGGAAGGTCTCGATGGGCGAAACCGGGATGACAACCCATGTTCACGGGGTGCCATTCGTCGCCGATCGGGACTTCTCATCAGGTCACCCTCGGGGCTAGAGGCGGCGGATCGCTTCCCCCTTCGAGAGCATGGCTTGTTGGAGAATCGAGGTCCACGTGGGGCGGATTCGCTGTAGCTTTCTGGCTGATCCAAGCCGAATGGTGGGCGGCGTCAGCCGTTTCGTCGAAGGATCGGCTCATCCGATCCGCGAGGGAGATCCTTCGAGGTTGCTGAAGTCGTGGATTTGCTTTCTTTTGGATCTTGAGCCATGAGTTCAGGGTGGGTTCGAGTAGATGATATTTCATCTCCAATCCACCCAGAATCGATGGATGATTGATTGATCGTTTGAATCAACGAATTCTGGGTGATTCGTTAGCTTTTGTGCTTATGGACGAAAAAACAGTGTCGAATGATAGAAAATGTGCCACGATTGATCTAGCTGATGGGCTTGTTCCGATTTTCGATCAAAGGTCGGTCGTGGGACATCGACCGAGGCTGATCGCCCAACCGTGACTTGACCGCCGCGCCAGGTTCGAGCGGTTCGGCCGCTCCGGGAGTTTTCGGTCCATGCGTGATCCCGATGACCGAGTCAACGACGTTGAGCGTCTGGCCGCTCTCCGCGCCACCGGTTTGCTCGACAGCCCCCCCGAGGCTTCGTTCGACCGACTTGCCCGGTTGGCGGCTCGCTTGACGCATGCGCCGGTCGCCTTGGTCTCGCTGGTGGATGAGGATCGCCAGTTTTTCAAAGCTTCGGTCGGCCTCGACGAAGAACTGACCGCCAAGCGAGAAACGCCGCTCAGCCAATCCGTCTGCCGCCATGTCGTCGATCTGGGACGCCCTTTGGTCCTGTCCGACACGCGGAACTGCTCGGGGATTCCGAGCGACCTGGCGTTGGCTTACCTAGGGATTCCGCTGGTGACGTCGGATGGGCACATCCTCGGGTCGTTTTGCGTGTTCGACACGTCCCCCCGGGAGTGGTCCGACGATGATCTCGCCACCATGATCGACCTGGCGGCGTCGGTCGGGACCGAGATCGAGCTCAGGAGGGACATCGCCCGTCGGGCTCGGCTCGAACGCGAACTTTCGGCTGCCAACGGGCGGTTCGAGGCGTACATGCGGAACAGCCCTGCCATCGCCTTCGCCAAGGACGTTGACGGTCGGTTCACCTACTTCAACGCCACGTTCCAGCGCCATGTTGGACACGATTCCGACAACTGGCTCGGCAAGACCGACCATGAGGTCTGGCCGCCCGACGTGGCCGATCAGCTTCGAGCCAACGACGAGAAGGTGTGGGACGCCGGGGTGTCGGTAGAGTTCGTCGAAGAAACAATCACCAACGACGGTCGTCGAAACCGTTGGTTGGCGCTCAAATTCCCCTTCGTCACCCCCGATGGCGAGAAACTCCTGGGAGGGATGGCGGTCGACATCTCCGACCTCCTCCGGACCCAGGAAGCCCTCCGCCGGAGCGAAGCCGAGTCGAGGACCCTGGCGATGGTCGTCGCCCGGATCGACGGGGCGGTGGCGATCGCCAACGCCGACTGCCGGCTCGATTGGGTCAGCGAGGCGTACGCCCGCCTCTTCGGGGAAACCCCCGAGGCGCTCATCGGCGAGGACTTGATCCAGGGGTCGCTCGGTCCCGACGCCGACTCCGGTCGGGGCTCGACGCTCCGGGATCGGTTGATGGCCGGCGATCGGGTCGAGATGGCCGTGACCCGCCGCGACTCGCGAGGCCGCAAGGCCTGGCTCGAACTCGAAGTCCAGGCGGTCCGAGGGGAAGCAGGCTCGCCCGGCCAGTTCATCGCGATCGGCCGCGACGTGACGGATCGGCGCAGGTCCGAGGCGAGGACGGCCGTCCTCCGAGCTTGCGACGCCATCCTGTTCGACTCGACCACGCTCGACGAAGCGGTCCCCCGCTTGCTTCAGAGCATTGGCCAGGGCCTCGACCTGGACGAGGCGACTTACTGGCGGGTTGACCGCGAGTCTGACCGCCTCGTCCTCGATTCTCGGTGGGTTCCTGGCCTCCGCCCCTCGATGACCCGCTTGGACGACTCGACCCCCTTGGCCGCGTCGGACGGCCAATCGATGGGCTTGGGCGAGCAACTCGCCGGGCGGATCTGGCTCGAAAATCGGGCGATCAAGCCAGGTCACCTTGGCCTCGACGAGCCGACCAGTCCCCCGGGCGACGCAAAACCCGCGAACTTCACCCCTTCGAGCTTCCCCGAAGGTTTCGGGTGGCCGGTCGTCAAGCTTGGTCAGGTGGTCGGCATCTTCTCGTTTTCAAGCCAAGGACCGCTCGAAGATCCCGATGCGGTGGCGGACCTGTCGTCCAGTCTTGGTCGGCAAGTCGGTCTATTCGTCGATCGGAAACAAGCTGAGGAGGAACGCAATCGCCTCGTGGCGATCTTCGAGGCGTCCGACGACTTCGTCGGGATCGCCGACGCCAACGGATTGGTCATCTGGCGGAACGCCGCTTTTCAGAAGCTCCTCGGGCAAACGACGGGTGGACCCGTCTCGGGCTTCCCCGTGGAGTCGAATTACACGGACTGGGCTGGCAAGCTCCTCCGCGAGGTCGGCCTGCCCGAAGCGGCCCGGTCGGGTTCCTGGCTGGGCGAGACCGCGATTCGGTCGAGCGACGGTCGGGTGATCCCGGTTTCGCAGCGGATCACGGGGCATCGAGCCCTCGACGGTCGGCTGACCCACTACGCAACGATCCTCCGCGACATCTCGGCGTCCAAGGCGGCCGAGGCCGAGCTTCTCGCCGCCAAAGATGCCGCCGAGGCCGCCAGTCGGGCCAAAGGCGACTTCCTCGCCAACATGAGCCACGAGATCCGGACGCCGATGAACGGGATCATCGGGATGACCGACCTCACCCTGGACACCGACCTTTCGCCGCTCCAGCGCGAGTACCTCGGGATGGCCCGGTCGTCGGCGGAGGCGCTCCTGATCGTCATCAACGACATCCTCGACTTCTCGAAGATCGAGGCGGGCCGCCTGGAACTCGAACGGGTCCCATTCAACCTCCACGACCTGGTCTACGAGACGCTGCGTCCCCTGGCCTTCCGGGCGCACGCCGCGAAGCTCGACCTCGCCTGCCGGATCGCCCCCGACGTCCCCGAGGTCGTCGAAGGGGACCCGCACCGGGTTCGCCAGATCATCGTGAACCTCGTCGGCAACGCGGTCAAGTTCACCAAACGCGGCGAGGTCATCGTCGAGGTGACTCTGGGCGATCCGAGCCAAAACCCGATCGCTCAACCGGCAACCGACCTCGACCCGGAGGTCGTGCTCCACTTCGCCGTGATCGACACCGGGATCGGGATCGAGCCTCATAAACTTTTGGCGATCTTCGAACCGTTCGAGCAAGCCGACGGCTCGACCACCCGAGACTACGGCGGGACCGGCCTTGGGCTGTCGATCTCGACCGAACTGGTCCGCTTGATGGGGGGCCGACTCTGGGTGGAAAGCTCGCCGGGGCAAGGAAGCGCTTTTCATTTCCTTGGTCGGATGGGGCGAGTCGAGGACCAACCTGAAGCCGTGGAAGTCGCCTTGATGGAGGGTCGCCGGGTCCTGGTGGCGATCGAAAACGCGACCCGGCGCCGCTTGACCGTCGAGCTCCTCGAACACTGGGGGGCTTTCCCCCGGGAGTCCACCGGGGGACTGTCGGCCCTCAACGAACTCCGCCAGGCATCGAGTCGAGGCGAGCCTTACGACTGCGCGGTGGTCGACGACCGGTTGGCCGAACTGAGCGGGCTTGACCTGATCAGCTTGATCCATGCCGACTCGAAGATCAAATCCACCGTGCTCGTGGTGTTCACCACTGCCGGTCGGGATGGGATCGACCGCTGCGAAGATCAACGAATCGCCACTTGCCTGCCCAAACCCGTTTCGGCCAGGGATCTGCTCAAAGCTCTCGGCTCGGGCCTCAAGCAAAAAGCGACGTCGATGCTCGAATCGCGTGGGCAAGCGGAATTCCGGTCGGTCGAAGGAGACGCGAACCCGTCGATCTCGACGGCGACGAGTCGACCTCCCCTCCCCCTTCGAAAGCTCCGGGTCCTGCTCGGCGAGGATCACCTGGTCAACCGGATCGTCGCCGCCCGGATGCTCGAACGGCTCGGGCACTCGGTGGCGACGGCCCAGGATGGCCGCGAGGTCCTGGCGATGCTCGAAGACGAGACGTTCGACCTGGTCTTGATGGACATCCAGATGCCGGTGATGGACGGGTTCGAGACCGTCGCCGCGATCCGAAGCCTCCACCCGACCCCGATCATCCTGATCGCCCTGACGGCGCATGCGATGAAGGGAGATCGCGAGCGGTGCCTCGCGGCCGGGTTCGACGAATACCTCAGCAAGCCAATCCGCTCCGACGACCTCAAAGAGACCCTCGAACGCTTCCCCAGCTTAGCTCGACCGGCGAGCGTCCCAGTCGGCGCATCGAACTCGCCCGCCGGTTCGGCGTCGGCGGATTGATTAGGATCACAAATCGCAGAAGAATCGAGGGCCTTGGTCCCTAGGTCTTTTGCGGTCTGCGATCCTGCAATCTCACTCTCCAGGATCGAAAGCGATGCCCATCGGTCAGCGGGTGGCGACGTAGATGCCCCACTTCATGTCACCGGCCTTGCAAAACCCGACTTTCATCTGCCAGCGAGCGACCAGGTAGTTGAGGTCGTCCTCGGAGAACGATTCGAGGAAATCGGCGCGGTTGGCGTCGAGTAATTCCAGCTCGCGCTCGAGGATCGAGACAAATCGGTCGGTGGCGTCTTCAACCTGGACGTCGGTGTAACCGGCGGCCTCGATGAACTTGCCGTAGGTCGCCGGGTCGACGACGTGGTATCCGGTGCTCCGAATATAAGCCTGGAATTCGGGCGAGCCTTCGGTGACGCCTCGGGCGTAGTCGGTGATGACGAGCCTGCCGCCGGGGGCGCCCAGGTCGAAGAGTCGGGCGAACAACCGGGCCTTGTCCGGGATGTGCATCAGGGCGTCGCGGCTCCAGATCACGCCAAACTTCTCGGCGAACGACTCGGCGAGGACGTCGCCCAGGATCGTCTGGACATGTTCGAGGTCGTCGGCCTCTTTGGCCCGATCGAGGGCGATGTTGACCATCTCGGGCGAGAGGTCGATCCCGGTGACGATGGCCCCATACTTCCTGGCAAGGTGGAACGCCGCCCCGCCGATCCCGCTCCCGACGTCGAGCACCCGGACCCCGTTCGTGAGCGATCCGATGATCTTCGAGCAGAGATACTCGGTCGTTTCGTGGCCGCCGGTGCTGATGTACCCTTCGCCGAAGATCTTCTCGTACCGTAGGATTCCGGTCCGGCTATATTGGCCCTTGTTGTCGTAGGCGGATTTCGTCGAGGAGGGGTCGGAAGCGTTCGCGGAAGTCGCCGTCGTCATGGGTGCCCTTCGAGTGGAGGTGCTGAGGAAAAAGTTCATCGGGTCGAACGGGTCGCCAACCCGTCTTGATCGGTGGGATTTCACCGGATCGGCTCGACAAATATGAAGAAGACCGATCCAAAGATCGGTCGACTTTGGCAACGAGCCGCGAGCATGGCGAAGATCATAACCGAAAACCCGGAAACCTTGTATGCTTCGATTTTCCAGGCAAAAACCTTCACAATTGGACGTGATTTCGAGGAACTCTCCCTTTTTCTCGGCAAGCCCTTTGCACCGGAGAATGATCTGGTTACATTCATTTTTCGCTTTACCTTCGTCGGAAATACCGTCGGTCTTCACAATCGATTTCGAGGGTGACCGACGTCTTCAAAACGCACCCGAAGCGTTGCCTTCCCCGTGGGTCCGCGAAATGGTTCGACCGCCGAGATTCCCATCCCTCCACCCTCCCTCACCTCAGTCGAGCCGTATGGTAGATTACCAGGCGACCAAACCTATTCAGCACGGCGGGAACCAATCGGCGATCCGGGCACGTTTAAAGCTCGGGAACCGACCGCTCGTGGATTTTTCGGCCCCGCTCAACGCGCTGGGTCCACCCCCTGGGGCCATCGTCGCGGTCCGAGAGGCCACGGAGTCGATCGACCGCTACCCCGAGCCGGGTTCCCCTCGCCTGGTCCGCGCCTTGGCGGAATATCACGGCGTGCCGACCGACCGAATCCTCGTCGGCGCCGGGACCACCGAGCTGATCAGCTTGATCGGCCAGGTGTACCGCGAATCGCTCGGTCGTCCTGCCGGCGAATGCTCGGCCTCGACCGAGCCCCTGGCCCACCTCGTCGAACCTTCCTACGGCGAATATCGCCGGACCTCGGCGCAAAACGGGCTGCTCACCAAGATCTGGAATGAGCACATCCTCGGCTGGGGGCAGGACACCCGGCCCGTCGGCGCCTCGGGGATCTTCTGGACCGGGCACCCCAACAATCCCACCGGTCGGGCCTGGGATCGCGAACCGCTGCTGGACCTGGTCGACCGCAACCCCCGGATGCTCACGGTCGTGGACGAGGCGTATCTCCCGTTCCTCCCCGACGAGGCCGAGCGGACCCTGGTCGGCGCCTCGGCCGACCGCGAGAACCTGATCGTCCTCCGGTCGATGACCAAGATCTACTCGTTCCCGGGACTGAGGGTCGGCTACGCGGTCGCCTCGACCGAGATGATCAACCGGCTCAGGCGAGGTCAGCAGCCCTGGTCGGTCACCACCGCCGCCGAGGTCGCCGCCGTATCCGCCTTGGAGGACGACGAATACCTGGCCCGGACGATCGAGTTGATCGAGACCGAGTCGGTCCGATTCACCGACCGATTGTGGGACGTCCCGGGCCTCCGCCCCGCCTGGCCCGATCGGAAGCGCCCCGAGTGGGCCGCCTCGATGCCCAACTTCGTCCTGGTCAGCCTGGTCAACACCCCCTGGACCTCGACGCAGTTGCAAGACGCCCTGGCCCGCCAAGGGTTCTTCGCCCGCGAGTGCTCGAACTATCGGGGGCTGGAGATCGGGTCGACCATCACCGGGCCGAACCGCGAGTTCAAGACCAACGGCCACCTCCGTTTCTGCATCCGGACCCCCAGCGAGAACGACGACCTGGTGGGATCGTTGACCCGGCTCCTGACGCATCGTCCCCCAGCTTGATCGAACGATGAAGTTTTGATTGAGTCTGTAAGTTTATCGTACAAAAGCGTTTAAGCCCCGTTAGGATGCGAACGGATCGCGGCCTGGTCTGGCCGCGAGATTGGCATTCTTCCGGGGTCTTCCTATGCGCCGAGTGGTTCGCACGCCGACGTCGCCCGCCCGTCGGGCCTTCACGCTGATCGAGCTTTTGGTCGTCATCGCCATCATCGCCGTCTTGATCGCCTTGCTCTTGCCCGCCGTCCAGGCCGCGCGCGAGGCCGCCCGACGCGCCCAATGCACCAACAACCTGAAGCAGATCGGCCTGGGCCTGCACAACTACATGGGCGTCAACAACGCGACCCCACTCCACCAGTACCGCTACGCCCAAGAGCTGGGCGATACGTCGAGGGGCTATTCGGGCTGCAAGACCTGGTATTGCGGGCTGTTGCCGTTCGTCGAACAGTCCAACCTGGCCAACGGCATCAATTTCAATTACACCACGGAGTGGGTCTACTCGGGTCCGCTTTCCGGCCCTTGCCCGCTCGATTACACGGTGGAAAAGGCGGTCGTCTCGACCTTCCTTTGCCCGTCCGACGGCGTGACGAACAATTGCTCGGGCGACACCACGGCGACGGCCCCCTACGGCAACTTCAACTACGTCGCCAACACCGGCCACCCGCGCAACGTCTTGCTCCCGGGCGACTCTCCCGTCAACGGCGGGACGCTCCCGCCCCTGACCGGGATCATCTCGATGGCCAAGATGTACCCCGAACTGGGCGCTTGCAAGTCGATGGCGCACGCCGCGACGACCGACGTGACGGTCAACCTCGCCGACATCACCGACGGCCTGTCGAACACCGCCGCCTTCGGCGAGTCGCTGGTCAACGACGGTTCGGGGATGAGTTCCGACCGCCGCCGAAACCTGAACTACACCAACTCCGGCCTCGTCGAGCAGCCCGACGTCCCGGCCTTGACCGTGGTCCAGGACGGCTTGGCCAACCCGGTCAACTACCAGAGCTGGAGCATCTACAAGGGGATGTCCTGGTCGTACACCGACGCCTGGGAGAAGCACGTCTACGCCCACCTCTTGCCTCCCAACTCGGCCCCAATCATCACCTACACCACCAACGCTTTCCGGTGCAGCGAGGGGGACGGCGCGATGAACCCCACGAGCAACCACCCCGGCGGCGTCAACCAGGCGATGATGGACGGCTCGGTCCGGTTCATCAAGAACACGGTCAGCTTGCAGACTTGGTGGGCCTTAGGGACCAAGGGGCGCGGCGAGATCATCTCCGCCGACTCCCTTTGACCAATCCGCCCGAGACCGACCGTCGCTCCAAGCGGTGGTCGGTCGGCTTCACCTTTTGCCGGAGCCCTGGTTTGACCCTCCTTCGCTCGACCTTCGCGGTCATCGTCGCCGCCACGCTGGTGACGGGCTGTGGCGACTCCTCGACCACCTTCGACGCCGCCTCGACCTACTCTCCCGAGTCGCTCGCCCGAGAATTGGTCTTTCGGTACAAGACGCTCAACCCCGATCGCCGGAACGTCCGGGCGGCTCGCCCGGCCCGGAAGCCCGACGCCGCCGCCACCAAGGAGGCCAAGTCCGCCACCAAGGAGGCCCAGGCCACGACCCTCGACGAGTTGATCCGTGACGCCTCGACCAAGGCCGAGTCGATCCCCAACATGACGCCCGCCGAGGCGATCCGCAAGATGGCCGACGAGGTGGGCAAGGACGCCTCGATCCCCGAAGCGGACCGGAAAACGATCGCCGACCGCTTGCGAGGTGGGGGCGGGTAAAACGCCGAGCCGTCGGCTATGATGGGCGACCCAAGAGCGGAGGTCGGGCGAGTTCCCCCCTCACCCGCCGCTCTGTCACACCCCACCTCGACCCGATTCCAAGGGCTTGCCGATGCGACCGATGCGCCGCCTCCTTTTTTCCTCGATCGTGATCGTTCTCGGAACAACCGCCGTCCTTGCCGACCCGCCCCAAGCCGGCCCCCCGTCGGTGAAAGCCGCCGCGACCCCGGAACCGATCCGCTACACCGTCCGCTTCCCCGCCCCCGAGTCGCACTACGTCGAGATCGTCGCCGCCATCCCCACCGGAGGCGCCCCCGAGGTCGAGCTCTACTTGCCGGTCTGGACCCCCGGCTCGTACCTCGTCCGCGAGTATGCCCGCCAGCTTGAAGGGGTCGCCGCCCAGGGGGTTTCGGGAGGCCCAGCCTTGGGCGTGTCCAAGACCCGGAAGAACCGATGGAAGGTGCTCACTAACGGCGGTCCGGTCGTCAACGTGTCGTACCGGGTTTATTGCCGGGAGATGGGCGTCCAGTCCAACTGGGTTGATGCCAGCTTCGCTATCCTCAACGGGGCCGCGACCTTCTTGACCTTGGTCGACCGGACCCCTCGCGCCCATGAGGTCACGTTGGTCCCGCCCCCGGGCTGGCTCCGGTCGATCACCGGCTTGCCTTCGGCTTCGGGCAATGCCCCTCACAAATACCTCGCCGCCGACTTCGACACCCTGGTCGACTGCCCGATCTACCTCGGGAATCCCGCCGTCTACGAGTTCAACATCGACGGCAAGTCGCACCTGCTCGTCAACGAAGGGGAAAACGGGGTCTGGGACGGGCCTCGGTCGGCCCGGGATGTCGAGGCGATCGTCAAGGCCGCCCGAGGCTTGTGGGGCCAGCTTCCTTATGATAGGTACGTCTTCTTCAACCTGCTGGTCGAGTCGGGCGGCGGCCTGGAGCACAAGAACTCGACCGTCTTGATGGCGAGCCGATGGAGCACCCGGACCCGGCCCGCCTACCTCGGCTGGCTCGACCTCGTTTCGCACGAGTTCTTCCACACCTGGAACGTCAAGCGGCTTCGCCCCGTCGAGCTTGGCCCGTTCGACTACGAGTCGGAGATCCTCACCAAGAGCTTGTGGCTGGCCGAAGGCGTGACGAGCTACTACGACCGCCTCCTCGTCCGACGCGCCGGGCTTTGCACCCTGGCCGAGTATCTCGAAGGCAACCCGCCCGGCGCGGCGGCCGACGCCACCGAGCCGAAGAACGACATCGAGAGCCTGCAAGAAACCCCGGGCCGACTCGTCCAGCCGCTCGAAACCGCCTCGTTCGACAGTTGGATCAAGCACTACCGACGCGACGAGAACACGGTCAACACCGCGATCAGCTACTACACCAAGGGCGCCGTCGCCGGATTCCTGATCGACGCCAAGGTCCGCCAGTCCACCGACGGGGCCAAGAGCCTCGACGAAGCCATGAGGCTGGCTTACACCCGATACTCTGGTGAGAAAGGCTACACCCCCGAGCAGTTCCGGAGCACCGTCAGCGAGGTGGCCGGGACCGACCTGGCCCCCTGGTTCGCCCGGCTCCTGGAGTCGACCGAGGAACTCGACTACTCCGAGGCGATGGCCTGGTACGGCCTCCGGTTCAAGGCGACCGACGCCCCGGACAAGGACAAAGAGAAAGACAAGAAGCCCCCCAAAGCCTGGCTTGGCCTGACCGCCCGCCCCGAAAACGGTCGGTTGGGCGTGACCGTGGTCAAGCGAGACACGCCGGGGATCGCCGCCGGATTCAACGTCGGCGACGAGATCCTCGCCATCGGCGACGAGCGAGTGACCCCCGAGATCTGGTCGAAGCGGATGGAGCAATACCGCCCCAACGAGAAGGTCTCGATCCTGATCGCCCGCCGAGGCCGCCTCCAGCGCCTCGAAGCCACCTTCGGCGTCGAACCCGCGTCCCGCTTCAAGATCGAGGTTGATCCCCAGGCCACCGAAGCCCAGAAAGCCCACCGCAAAGCCTGGCTCGGGGAGTGAACCCGGCTTCGAAGCGCGAGCGGCGTGCCCGACACTTGGTCGGACGCGCCGCTCTAAGTTCACCGGTTGTCTTTTGATCGAGATTGATCGCGATCAGAGATCGAAGCGGTCAATGCCCGGGGCTTTGGATGGCGTAGACGACGCGGTCGCCGATGTCCGCGACCAGGATGCGGCCTGTCGCGTCGTCGCTGAGGACGGCCAGGGGGTTGCCGAATCCCGAAGCGACTCGGCGGACCTTGCCCGAGGTCGGGTTGACGGCCACCAGATCGCCGTAGGTGAGCGACCTCATGGCCCCCCCGGGCCCTTCGGTGATCGTGCCTTTGTAGCGAGCGATGAAGATGTTCCCGACCAGGTCGGCCGGCAGCGAGGGGTTGTAGGCGAAGGCGCAGCCGTCCGCCGAGGCGCTTGGCCCCATCCCGTCGGGGTTGGCCGGGTCGTGCAGGGTGTATGGGCCTTTGTTGTACGAGTTGTCGAATGTGGTGGACTTGACTAGGCGATAACCGGGGGCGGACGGCGTCAACATCGGGTTGACGTTCCGCCAGTTGGCGTCGAAGTAGCCGTAGTCCGCGCCGGGGGAGGCCCGGAAAAGTTGGTCATAGATGTCGACGCTCAAGTCGCTGTTGAGCTGATCGCCTCGCAAGCCGAAGCTGGTCTGGCCGTTGCCCAGGGTTTGCGCGCGATTGTAGTTGTTGGTGAACCAGAGGTTCCCGCCTTGATCGAGGCAAAGCCCGAACGGGTTGCGGGTGCCTGCCGAGTGGACGACCAGCTTGCCGAGGCCCACGGTTTGGAAGGGGCCGGCGTCCTTCTGGATCAAGCTCTGCGAAAGCACGGGGGGAATGGTGGACCAGGCGTTGGCCGAACCGGTCTGCTCGACCACGGAGTTGAGGTTCTGAATCCAGCCGATGGTCCCATTGTAGGCGGAATCGCCATAGGTCCGGCCCGTTCCTCCGGAGAAGAAGCCTTTCCCGCCGAGGTCGTCGAGCGCCCCGCTGGTCCAGGCACCGAATCGGCCGTTGATGGTCCGTCGCCCGATCCCGACATAAAGGGTGTCGCCGGCGATCTGGATCTGGTCGATGTTGTGGTCGCCTTGCGGAATCCCGGTGACGATCGCCACGTCGAGCTCGCCCGACTCGCCGTAAACCCCGTTGCCGTTGCCGTCCTTGAGCTTGTGGATCGTGCCGCCGAACGTGGACAGGTAGAGGTCGGCGCCGTGGAACGCGATCCCGATCCCCCTGATGCTGGGGGCGACCATGATGGGGGCCGACAGATTCCCGGTGGTCGGGTCATAGGCGTAGCTGATCGGACCGGCGTCGATGGTCATGACGTAGATCCGGCCGTTCGGGCCGAACGTCATCTGGGTCGGCGAGCCGCCCACGGTTCCCAGGGCATTGATCGAAAATTGCCCCTGATAGGCCGGGGCGACCGTAGGCCCGGCGGCCCGGGTGGCCGACGTCGAGCCGAATCCGAATCCGAGGAGAACCGCCAACGCGATGGCGGGCCGCGACCTTCGGAACTTCGCGAGGCTCAAACCTCCAAGAATCGTGAGGCAGAGGAGGAAACTCGACGGCTCGGGGACGCTGAGCGATGGCGACAGGGCGATGATCACGGGCTGGCTGGCGTCGGTCACCACCAGGCCGAGGAAATAGTCGAGCGAGTCGCCCGACCCGAGCGAGCCGCCCGAAAAGTCGGCTTGAAGGCCCCCACGGCTCAAGGACACGCTCCACCCCGTCGTATCGGTGTAGGTCCCATAGGGATTGAAGGCGTTGCCCGGGTCCTGGAACGAGACGGAACCGGAGATCACACGGGCCGAGAAACTCGTCCAGGCCTGGGACGAGTCGTTGACGGCGGTCCCGTACAGCGAGACCGGCGAACCGTTCGACACGGTGAACGAGACCGGGATCGCTCCAACCGAGGTGTAGTCGGTGTTCAAGTTCGCCGAGGACGGGTCGTTCGGCCCGATCCCGGCGAAGGTGATCGACCCACCCGGCCCGGTGGTTCCGGCTGGGCTGATCGTCAAGAACCCCGCGACCGAGGTTGAAGCCGAAAACATCCAGATCGCGATCGATGGCAGCAAAACCAACCCCCGCGACCAACCTATCAGACGATTTAGCATACTTCGATTCCCTTCGCGACCGATCGGAACAACCGCGTCTCGTCCTTCAACGACGACCTCGACATCGCGTTGTTCCCTTCGGATTTTTGGACAGTGTAAACCAGATTTGAACCGGTAGTTGACCACAGTTTTTGTTTTTTCGATAGGACCTTGAGAAGATTCATGAGGCCTGACTCGCCTTCAGAAAAAGCCTTGAGCTCGAGCGGTCGCTAGAATCTCCGAAGGGAACAAAGGTTAAGGGGGTTGATCAGTTCGGCGAGCCGCCCCCGGAGCGATGTTGCGAAATTTCAACTTGATTCGCTTCGACCAACCGAGACCGAGAGGGTTCGAGAAGCGAGTGACAGGATCGGGGGCAAGCCTCAGTTGATCCGATCCGTCGGGCGTCGAGATTCCGGTCGGGCAACAGGTCCGTCGAATCGATGTCTCGGGCGGGAATCTCGGCTTGTCGCGAGCATTGAGTCGGCTCTCTGGATTTTCCCTTGAGGTGATGGACCACTCCATTGAGGTTGCTCGGGAAAAGCGGGATCATGCTCGGACCTTTCCCGACTCGTTCGCGACCGATGGGGTGCCCTTTGATCGAGCAACAGGTTTTCGAGGATGATGACACCGTCGGATCGTTGAACAGGCTTCGACCGACGCGGGTGAGTCGGCGGGCGATCCTGGCGGGGTTGGCCGGTTTGGGCGTTGGGTCGGAGGTATTTCGCAAGGCCCTGGCGGCCCAGGTGGCCGAGAAGGCGGCGATCACCCCCGAGATGATCCGCCAGGCGGAATGGATCTCGGGCCTGGAACTGAGCGACGAGGAGCGCAAGGAGACCGCCGAGCGGATGAAGCGGACCCTGGACTCGATCGAGTCGCTCCGAAAAGTCCCGGTCGGCTACGACGTCCCCCCAGCGATCGCCTTCGTCCCCAGCCCCACGCCTTCCACCGTCGAGCCGGTCCGACGCAACCAGGCAACGCCGACCGAAAGTCAAGCGGGCCTCCGGCCCAGCTCCGACGACGCCCTGGCCTTCCTGCCCGTTTCCGAGCTTTCGAGCCTGATCCGGACCCGGCAGGTCACCTCGACCGAGTTGACCAAGCTCTACCTCGCCCGGCTCAAGCGGTTCGACCCGCTCCTGAAGGCCGTCGTCACCCTGACCGAAGACCTGGCGATCAAGCAAGCCGCCAAGGCCGACTCCGAGATTGCCGCCGGGATCTACCGAGGTCCGCTCCACGGCATCCCCTGGGCGGCCAAGGACCTGGTTGCCTACCCCGGCTATCCGACCACCTGGGGGGCGACCCCCTTCAAAGATCGGGTGATCGACGAGAAGGCGACCGTCGCGGTCCGCCTCGAAGAAGCCGGCGCGGTCCTGGTGGCCAAGACCACCTTGGGGGCCTTGGCCAACGGCGACCGCTGGCAAGGCGGGATGACCCGATCCCCCTGGGACCCCCGCCGAGGTTCGAGCGGGTCGTCGGCGGGGTCGGCGTCTACGGTGGCGGCGGGAATGGTCGGGTTCGCGATCGGCTCGGAGACCTTGGGCAGCATCGTCTCGCCGTGCCGGGCGTGCGGGGCCTCGGGCCTGAGGCCGACGTTCGGACGGGTCAGCCGAGCGGGTTGCATGACCCTGGCCTGGTCGATGGACAAACTCGGGCCGATCACCCGGTCGATGGAAGACACCGCGCTGGTGTTGGACGCGATCCACGGCGCCGACGGCCTCGATATCTCGGCGGTCGACCGCCCGTTCCACTGGCCGGATCGCCGCGAGATCCGGGGGCTTCGGGTCGGCTTCGTCCACCGCGACGACAAGCCCGACGACTCCCGAGACGAGCTTCGGGTCCTCAAAGACCTCGGCGTGACCTTGGTCCCGATCACCTTGCCGACCGCGATCCCCGCCGGGGCGGTCAGCCTGATGCTCGGAGTCGAGGCCGCCACGGTGTTCGACGACCTCACCCGACGCCACATCTCCGAGGGGCTGAACGACTGGCCCTCGTCGTTCCGGGTGAGCCAGCACATCTCGGCGGTCGAGTACCTCCGGGCCGCCCGGGTCCGGACCCTCCTGATGCGGGCGATGGCCGACCTCATGAAGACCGTCGACCTCTACGTCGGCGGCAACGACCTCACCATCACCAACCTCACCGGCCACCCGACCGCCGTCCTGCCCCACGGGTTCAGCGACCGGGACGGCCGCCCCGCCCCCGGCTCGATTACGTTCACCGGGCAGCTCTACGGCGAATCCACCTTGATCGCCCTCGCCTCGGCCTTCCAAACCGCCGTCGGCGACCACCTCAAGCGCCCGCCGATCGACCGCTTCCTCGCCGAAGAACCCGAGCGCGAGGCCAAGGAAAAGGAATCCAAGGAGAAGGCCGACCGCGAGAAGGCCCAGAAGTGATCAGTAAGTATTGATATAATTGGAAAATTTCCCCCCTCCATTCCTCCAGGCCGGACGAGACATGGACCTGATTTTCTCTTTGTTTCAAGCCTACTCGTTGATCAACGACGCGACCAAGATTTATGAGAATGTGTCCGACTGGGTGGTCGAGGTCGTCAACACCTGGAGTAAAAGGACGCCGTCGGAGACGATCGAAGTCCAGGTCAACAAGATCGCGACCATCACCGAAGGGGAGATCCGGGCGAGGGCCAAGAAGGCGTTCACCGACAACCCCAAGTCGATCATCCCCGAAGCCAAGCGCGAGGAGTTGATCGGCGTCCTGATCAACATGGCCCGGAACGTCCGGGCGCAGACCTCGTATGGGTCGTTGTCGAGCGACGGCAGCTTCCTCCGGTCCGAGCGGTTGCTCGACCAACTGCTCCACGATGTCGAGCCGGTCCGCCACGTCAACGAGCCGGTCGCGCCTGGGTCGCCGTGGACCTTGAAACGTCACCTCGGGATGGGGAGCTTCGGCGAGGTCTGGCTCGCCAGGAACGCGGGTTATCCGATCCCCCGGGCTTACAAGTTCTTCACGAGGGATGGGTCGGGCGAATGGCTCAGGCGAGAGCAATCCAGCCTGGTCGAGATCCTGAAGAGGCTCGGCGAGCATGTTCAGATCGTCGACTTCGAGGATGTCCAGGTCAAGGATTGCAAGCATCCCTACCTTGCCTTCGAGTACATGGCCGGCGGCTCGCTCGAAGAGTGGATCTTGAAGGACGCCAAGAACCGACCCCAGCTTGAAACGGGCGAGATCGTCCGCCAGGTCGCGTCGGCCTTGGCCGCCGCCCACGAGCAAGGGATCGCGCATCGCGACATCAAACCGGCGAACATCCTCTTGACCGGAGGGGACGACCCCCAGATCAAGATCGGCGACTTCGGCCTGGCCAAGGTCATGTCCGCCAACCCGGTCCGGGGCGAAGCGTCGCTCGGGTCTCTGGGTGGGATGACGGGGACCTCGCTCTACCTCCCGCCCGAGGCCCAGCAGCGGAGTTTCCGGCGCAAAGCCAAGCAGGACGACGTCTTCGCGTTGGGAGTGGTCTGGTTCCAACTGATCATCGGGGTGATCGAACGCCCGTCTTACGACTTCGCCGTCCGCCTCGCCGAACAAGGGGCCGACAGCCACACGATCCGCCTCATCGAGCGCTGCCTGGCCCACCCGGACCGTCGATATAAGAATGCCGGGCAACTCCTTGATGCTATCAGTGGATTGTTGCCCCCACCGGGGCCACCGACAGCGGGAATCCCCGACGTTCAGCACATTGCCCTTGAGTATCTAGCGATGGCTTTGATCAACCAAAGTTGATCGAGCCGGGACGAAATCATGGGTTCGTTTTGTCGAAATCGTGAACGAAGCCATGATTTGGGTTGGTCGGGTTCTCTAGATTAAACCCGAATCCGTCGGAGATCAGGAGATTTTGGGTGGCAGGGGTCTGCGGTATTCCGCAACCCCGGTCTTCGAACCAACGGTCTGGCGAATACCCGGGGTTGCGGAATACCGCAGACCCCTGCCACCCAGATATCTGGGAAACACCTGGTATCCAATAGAACCAGGTTTAATGGTTTCGTTTCATCGAAATCCGAGATTGAACCGATTCTCGGGCCGGTCGCGGTGCCCCGATAATGGGTTCGTTTTGTCGAAATTGCGCAGAAAACTTGGATTCTTCGAGTGCCCGGAGTTTCCCGGGTGGAAGTGTTTTCTAGACCCCAGTGCATGGTGACGGGATCGAAGATCGGGGCCTGAAGACCCCTGCCACCCGCCCGGGTCGAAAATAATGGCTTCGTTTTGTCGTAATCGAGAACGAAGCCATTATTCCGTGATTGGTCGCGTCGCCCGTGATAATGGGTTCGTTTCGTCGAGATTAAGAACGAACCCAGCATCCAGTCGGTCTCGGCGCTCGAAGTAATGGCTTCGTTTTGTCATAATTCGAGATCGAACCCATTTTTGGTCCGAAGGCCGCGCCGAAATAATGGGTTCGTTTCGTCAAAGATCGGAACTCAAGACATCACCGGTGGCCAAGGTCCGGTCGTCGTTGGTCGCCGAGTTGCCAAAGAGCTTCGGGTCGGGCTTTCGGCCCGACCCGAGTGTCGACCGATCGGGTCGAGTTTCTCCTTGGATAGTATCGTTCTCCGGCGAAGGCTTGAGTCGGGTTTTTCCGGGGACCGAGGGTGATCCCTCCGATCTCCGACCTTCAAGGCCGAAAACGGAGGGTCGGCGGAGGGTCGGCGGAGGGTCAGGAATTGATCCCGAATCCGCTTCGGTATCGCTTCTGGATCAGCTCGCCCGCTTCGGGGGCGTTGGGCGACTTCATACTGGCGGCGTCCCACTCGACCCGCTTCTGGAGCCTCAAGGCGAGGTTGCCGACCAGGAGGGCCTCGGTGAATGGTCCGGAGTAGGCGAAGCCCGCCTTGGCGTCCTCGGGCTTGTGGTCCTTGCACGCCTTGATCCATTCGAGGGCGTGGCCGATCGACCGGGGGATCGTCGGCTCGGGCTTGGCGAATTCCTGGCGGCGGGCTTCCGGGTAGAGGGTCGGCTTGCCGGACCAGCCGCCGCAGAGGAGCGTCCCTTTGTCGCCGACGAAGTAGATCCCGTTGTCGGTCAGCGGGACGTTTTCGGGGATGTCGCGCGGCCTGGGTGCCTTCTTCCCGCCGTCGTGCCAGGTGAGCGTCACCGCCGGGCGGTCTCCGGTCGCGGCGAACTCGTAGCGGAGGATGGTCCAGAGCGGGTAGGATTCCGCCTTGAGCGGGCTGGTCCTGGCCTCGACGGCACTTGGGGAGGGAAGGTCGAGGGCGTAGAACGCCGGGTCCATGTTGTGGATCGCCATGTCGCCCAGGGCGCCGGTCCCGAAGTCGAACCAGCCTCGCCAGTCGTGCGGGTGGTAGAGCTTCGAGTACGGCCGCATCGGCGCGGCGCCGATCCAGAGGTCCCAGTCGAGGTTCGACGGGGGCGGCGGGGTCTCGGCGGGTCGGTCGAGGTCCTGGACCCAGAACCGGCCCGGCCGGTCGGACCAGGAGTGGATCTCGCGGACAGGCCCGACCGCCCCGGCCTGGAGCCATTCGCGGGTCAGCCGAAGCCCGTCCCCGGCGTGGCCGTTGTTGCCCATCTGCGTCACCAGGCCGGTTTCCTTGGCGACTCGGGTCATGACGCGGGCCTCCTCGATCGAGTGGGCCATCGGCTTCTCGACGTAAACATGCTTGCCCGAGCGGAGCGCGGCCACCGTGATCGGCGCGTGCATGTGGTCGGGCGTGGCGATCATCACCGCGTCGATGTCCTTGCATTTGTCGAGGAGGACGCGGTAGTCGCGGAATTGCTCAGCCTTGGGGTGGGCGGCGAAGGTCTTGCCCGCCTTGACCGAGTCGACGTCGCAGAGGGCGACGATGTTTTCCGAGGACAGGTCGCGGAGGACGTCCGCCCCCCGGCCGCCGATCCCGATCCCCGCGATGTTCAACGTCTCGCTGGGGGGCTTGAAGCCCCTCCCAAGGACGTGGCGAGGCACCACATGAAATGAGAACGCTGTCCCAGCGACGGTCTGCAAGAAGCCGCGACGGTTCATGATAGGTCACCTCCGGCGTTGAGGGTGAGAGACTTGGGTTGGTCGAGCATAAGCCGAGCCAGGTCCGCAAGCAACCGAGCATCGAGCCGGCTCGTTGTTTCGGGTGTGACTTTTAATTTTGGCGGATCGGGCTTTGTTGGGTGCCACGGGTTCGGTACCCCGACCCCGTGCCGCTCGATGGGAAGGTCGGCGACGGCTGTGGGGGCGGAGCCGAACGCACGGGGTCGGGGTACCGAACCCGTGGCACCCATCGGGATCGACCCCGAGTTGCCAAAATCAAAAGTCACACCCGTTGTTTCCTTCCCATCAGCCTTGGGCCACTCTTAGCAGGCGTTCCAGGTCGGCTTGCGACACGAACGGGCTTTGGAGTCGGAGGAGTTCGCCCCCTTTTTTCCAGAACAGGTCCCCCTTGCCGAGCAGGTGTTCGGCCTCGGGCGAGCCGAGAATCAGGTCGCTCCCGGCCTTGGAAGACACGCTCAGGGCGATCCGACCGGGCAGGTTCTCGCGGAGGACCGGGGTCACGACATCCTTGTCGGGCCTCTGCGTCGAGAGGATCAGGTGGATTCCCGCCGCCCGGGCCATCGCCCCGATCCGCTTGAGTAGCGCGGTGACGACCTTCTTCGACTCCTTGTCCTCCAGGAAGCTGGCGAACTCGTCGATCACCACGACGATCCGAGGCAGAAGCTCGGCGGGAAGCTCCGAAACGTTCGACAGCTTCCGCTCTTGCAAGATCGCATACCGCCGGTCCATCTCGGCCATGACCGCTTGGATCAAGGGCAAAGCCTCGTCGATCCCATAAGCCACCGGCGCCCGGAGGTACGGGCTGGGCTTGCCGAGGTTGAAGGTGACGCGCTTCGGGTCGACCAGGAGAAACTGCACCTGATCCGGCCCCATCCTCGAAGCCAAGGCGGCGACGGCCGCCCGGAGGAACTCGCTCTTGCCGCTCCCGGTCGTCCCAGCCACCAGGAGGTGGCAGTCCGAAGGCTCCGCCAGATTGAGCCAGTGGGTCTGCCCGGCCACATCCTGCCCGACCGGAAATGCGGGGACTTTGGCTAGTGCCGACGGCTCGTCGGCCAGGGCATCGGCCAAAGCGACGGTCGCCCGGTCGGGCCGCTGGATGTCGATGCTGATGCAACCCGCCTGCGACCCGACGATCGGCACGACCTTTAGGCCCAACGAGATCCGCAGGTCGACCGCCTTGTTCTTCACCACCTGGAAGTTGGTCTTCCCCAAAGGAACCACCCGGAGCCGGGCGAAAGTCGGCCCGACCTCGAACCCATCCGCCTGGACCTCCTGCCCCAGGAGCTTGAGCTTCCTGACCGCCTGATCTAGCTTCTCCCCCGCCCAACCCGAGTGGTCGGCGGTGGGTGGTTTGGGCGTCGGTTCGGCCTTGATTTGGGATTCGGCCCCGCCCGGCGGTGAAGTCACCGACCCCCCGCTCGGCTTCGGATCAAGGCTCACGGTCGGCTTTGACGAGACCCCGTTCGAGGCCGAAGCGGCAACTTCCTCGGGCTTCGCCGTCGGCTTCTTGCTCTGGCCGAGCATCTTGAACAGGTCGAGGTTGTCGATCACTCCCGTCTTAATTACCAAGTCGCGGCAATCCTCGGGCGTCATGGTGACGCCGTTAAGGATAAGCTCGCGGTTCTCGGCTTGAATCAGGAGCGAAACAAAGGCTTCGAGCGATTGATACGTCAGCGTGTAATCTTCCAAGGGTAAGAGCCGGAAACGACCTTTTTTCCGCTCCATTTCCATCCAGATGCGAGCGTTGTTGCCAAGGTTCAAATCTCGCCTCGGGTGGATCAGCAGCGCTCCCACGGTCTTCTCGGCGGCTGCGTTCAACGCTTTGAAATAGGCGTTGAATGATTGAGCCGACTCGATCGTGGTCAACGCGACCACGACGAGTTGCGATGGCTCACCTGGCCCGCCCGCAAGCGAAACAGCCGCTCCCGGCCGCTTTAGAGGAGCCGTCGCCTTGATTACCTTGTCTTGGATGTCGACGATCCGAACCCCGCCAAATTCGCGGAGTCGTTGGGCGGAATGGGCCAGCTTCAGAGCTTCTAGGACGGCTCGGTATAACCGATCTTCGGGGATTTGGCCGATTGAACGCTCGGAGTTCCGTTTAATCTCGTCGATCTCGTTGTCCCATTCTCTTAGGAATGCTGTCTCTGGAGGCGGCGGCGGGGGTGGAGGGCCAACGATGACGATCTCTTTGTCTGCACCTTCTTCGATCCACTCATCAAAACGGCGGGCACTGTCTTGGATCAAACCACGGGGCGTTGGCGCATATTCGGCGATGATATGCCGGATCGTTTCCTCTCCAAATGGCCATGTGGCCGGCTTGTCGGCTGGGTGTTCGGGCCAACTGGCCATCCGACTTGCGACCAAACGGATAGCTTGATCAACCTTCAACGATTCTAAGTTGAAGAACGGTTGACGAACCCTCATGTTGAATGCCTTGAATGCGTTAAATCCAGCCGTTGTGCCCTTCTTTCCCTCCCAAGTATCTTTGAAACAACTCAACACGATTTGCACTGGCAATCCCTGGAGCAGATCCATCAAAGACTGTGTGAAACTGCCAATCAAATCCCCTCTCTTGTCGCTCTGCGAAATCCCCTCAATTTGGTCGCAGCAGATCATCATGGGCTGTTTATGTTGGAACAGTATGGGGATTGCCTTGAGGACGTCCATAGTCCCGGGTTGTTCGTCGCTCAAGCCGAGAGTCCGCAGGTCCGCTTCGGGTAGATCCTGCCCTTGAAGCCATTTCCGGGCGGTGTCGGACCAGGGGGATGGTGCCCAGCCGAGGGCGAGTGCGCGGACGACTCCGGCGTCGCTCGGCATGACGGACACGAGGGAATCGGCGAGTTTGGTGAATGGGGCCAGGGTTTTCACCGAGCGGACGACTTCGAGGACGGCTTCGGGCGACTCGCCGAGGCGCTGGCGGATCGAGTCGTGGCGGGCGGCGAGGGTGGGGGGCAGGTCGGCGAAGTAGTCGGCGAAGGCCGGGCCGCAGAGGCGGGCCAGGGCGAGTTCGAGCGGCGAGGGGGCGTCGCCGACCTTGCGAAACAGGGCCGCGACGACGTGGCGGCGGATGTGGTCGAGCGGCGGGGTTTCCGGCTCGAACGCCGGGACGAAGACGAAGAAGACGTCGCGGCCGACCTGGTGCTCGATCCGGCCGAACAGGTGGGTCTTGCCGTACCCCGGCGGGCCGGTCATCACGGCGATCATCTGGCCGGGGTCGGGCTGGGAGCGACCGACCAGGCGACGGACCTCGTCGGTCAGCCAGTTCGAGATCGTCGCGTTCAGTTCGAGGACGTCCCACTCGGGGCGGTAGTCCTGGCCGGAGTTGAGCCGACTCTCGCGGAACGGGTTGGGGGGGATCATCAGCATCGATCGGCTCCTGCAAAATCAATAAGTTACTCGGTGTCGATAAAGAACAAGGTCTCGTTCATGCCGGGGATCGAGTCGTCGAGGTGCTGCTGGGGAGTGTCGCGGCTGTCGGCGATGGCGATGATCTCCAACTCCCCTTCGCTCCTCATCCGCTTGAGCATCGGGTCGAAGACCGGGTGGCTGGCGGCTTCGGGGCCGTGGTGGTGGGCGACGAGGGTGCGGACCTCGTGGATCGGGATCAGGTCGCGGCCGGCATACTTGTCGGCCTTGAGGTGGGCGATGAATTCGTGGATCTGCTTGGGTTTGATGGTCGGCGACTTGGCGGGGGCATGGTGGGCCGTTTCGACCTTTTCGACGGGGGTATGATCTGCTTCGGGCTGAGGCTTGGTCGAGGAATCGCGGGCGGCTTGGAGTAAGGTGTTGAGGGCGGCCCCGGTGAAGGTGAAGCTGACCGTTTCGTGCTGGTTGGCGGCCCCGAGGGCTTTTCGGCCTTCGTCGGTCAGGGTGTAGCGGGTGCTGGCGCCTTTTCGCTGCTCTTCCAAGCATTCGTTCCGAACAAGGTTGTAGACGTGATAGTCGATGATCTCCTTGTTCTTTGGGTCGAACTCCGCCGACTCTTTCGCGCTCTTCGTCTTCAACTTGCCGTTGAGTTCCGAGCGGGTCATCGAGGCGTCTTTGTCCTGCTTGACCCGCAAGAACTGGAGGAGGATGTAAGCCTCCTGGTAGGCGATGATGTCCGCCGAGGCGTCGGGCTTGCCGGGCTTGGTGTGGTCCTTCCCGGCGCTGGTCAGGCGGTACGACCCCTTGGCTCGGGGGTGGTGGCCGGTCTTGGCCGCTCCGGTGACGGTGAGGTGGCCGTCGTCGATCAAGCTGGTCAAGGCTTGGTCGATCGCGTCGGCGTCGGCTTCGGGCGACTTCTTCGAGGCGGATGCGAGTTTCTTCTTGATGTTCGTCGTCGAGAGATTCTGGCCTTTCGCCTCGGCGAACAACCTCAGTAACGTCTTCTGAATGGGGGCGCTGGCGCTCATCGGGTGGGCATCCTTGGGTCGGAGGGTCGATGGTCAAAAACCATAAACCATCGGGATGCCGTTTGCCAAGATTGGCCCGCGATTCCTTGGCTGAATGGATGGAATTGAAGCGATCCGACCCCTTTGGCTTGGTTTGGGAAACTTGCGACACTTCGAGCCAAAGTGATCGGATCAAAGGATCAGCGATCGAGCCCTTCAGCCCATCAGCTTCGCCTGGAGGGTGATCTTGGCCCCGGCGAGTTCGCGAGCGGCCCTCCACAACGAGGAGGTTTGATTTGGCGACCGGAAAATCTTGTGAAGGCGAATCGGAGGCTTGCAGGTCGCGAAGTCCCAGTTGGAATTTTTTGGCGACCTGCGAGCCGGGCCGAGGCTTTTTGTTACTGCGGGGTGATCGAAATATTGTCGATGAAGTCGGTGCCGTCCCCGACGGTGTTCAAGCCTTTGAACAGGATCGTGTGCGCCCCCGCGCCGACCTTGAACTTGGCGGTTTTCGCCGATTGGTACGAGGTGCTCGAAGCGGTGAACGTGCTGACCACGACGCCGTCGACCAAAACTTGGATGGTCTGGGAGACCCCGAAGTTCGCGCGCTGGGCGAGTTGGAACCCGATCGCATAGCTGCCCGCCGACCAGTTGTCGACGACCTGGCTGATCGCCCCTTGGTTCTGGATGAAGGCGACCTGCTGGCCCTCGGGGGCGTCGGGGCTTCCGTTGGTGAAGCCCGTATGGTTCCCCGTCACGCCGGATGTGCCCGAGAAGGTCCAGGGGTCGCCTTGCGGGTTGTAAACGTAGCCGAGGTTTCCCACGCCCGAGGAAACCGCCTCGAACCCCGAGTCGCCAACTGCCGGGGCGGCGGGAGCTTGAGCGATCGTGACCGCATCGATGAAGGCGGACCCGTCGCCGACGGTATTCAGCCCCTGAAACGTGATCGTGTGCGATCCTGCGGACACGGCGAAGGCTGAGGTTCCCAAGAGTTGGTAGGAAGGACTAGTAGCCCTGAAAGTCTGAATCGGGGTCCCGTCAACCAAGACCTGGACGGTTTGCGTCACCCCGAAGTTTGCTCGTTGGGCGATATTAAATGAGATGACATAGTTGCCCGCCGACCAGTTGTTGACGACCTGGCTGATCGCCCCTTGGTTCTGGAGGAAGGCGACTTGCTGGCCCTCGGGTGCGTTGGGGTTGCCGCTGGTGAAGCCGGTGTTGTTCCCCGTCACGCCGGAGGTCCCCGCGAAGGTCCAGGGGTCGCCTTGCGGGTTGTAGACGTACCGGGGGCTGTTCGAAGCCAACGAGACCGCCTCGAATCCCGAGTCCTTCACGCTGGCGACGGGAGTCGGATTCAAGCTCAAGGAAGCCGCGCCGAAGGGGCTCAAGGTGGTGAGGTCGAGCGTGTTCAACCCGGCGTGGAGGAAGACCGACGTCAGGTAATCCGTGCCCGACGCCCCCAAGGTGTAAGTCCCGATCGTTTTCGAGTCGCTCAAGGAAACCGAGACCTGCCCGTTGGTCGTCCCCGGGTTGGGCTGGAGGTGGAGGTCATAGTTGCCCGCCGAGGCGACGTTGAGCAGCCAGTAGTTCGTCTGGCCCAAGGTATTGGAGGTAAAGCCCTTGCCGAGGGAATCGCTCGAAACCGAAAGCGGAGTGGCCCCCGACGGGGAAACGGCGTACCCCGCCGTGACGACCGTCGGATTCGCTTGGCTGAGGTCGACCAGGCCCCGGTACTTCGCGGACGAGGTCGGGTTGCCGGCTTGGGCCACTTCCGCCGTGGCAAACTGGTTGAAGGGGCCGACGACGTCGTAAGGCCCGTCGAACACGACCGCGAGTGAGCCGCCTGCGGCGTACCAGGTCGTGTAGAGCTGATCCAGGAAGCTTTCCATCCGGGCGTCGCGGCTGGCGGCGAGGGCGATCGGGCCGGCGGCGGCATTCGGTATCGATCCCGTGTTCGGACCCCCTTCATAGGCGACGTTCTGCAAGCCGTAGTAATTGGCGACCGTCGCGAAGCTCGCCGTGGTGGCGAATTGCTGCGGGAGGTTGGCGAACAGCGAGTTGATCAGGTTGTCGACCGACGAATAATCGCTGGGGAAGGCATAGTTGGCGGAGCCGATCCCGTAGAAGTACTGGCTCGGCGCCCCGTGCGTCTTCTCGAACCAGGGGAAGAGCGTCGTGAAGTAGGAGAAGTTCCCTTCCGGCGAGGTGAGCATGGGGCGGATCTTCGAGAACGTCGGATCGGGACCGAGGACATTCCGGAAGATGTTGGTGACTTCCATCGTCCGTTCCAGGTAGTTCCGCTGGGCCAACTGATAGGTTTCGGTCAGACCATCATTGTTCAGGGTCGTGTTCCCCCCGAAAACCTTGAGTTGGGTCGCTTCGAGGTTGTAGGCGAAAGGCCCGAAGATCCCCCCCCAAACCTCGCTCGAGTACTCGATGTTGACCTTCAGATTGGGGTTGAGGCCCGCGTAATAGACGCCATTGATCGTGTCGCCATTCTTGATCAAGTTGGCGAGTTGGGTGACGTAATTATCGGTGGCGGGACCCGGAATATTGATCCACAAGTCCGTGTTGGTGGCATTGGCCAGCGCGATCATGTATTCCCAGGATTGCCCGGGCGCCCCGGGCCCGGCGATCTGAGAAGACGCGGTCGGCAGCTTGCGCTGCGACCAGTCGACGGTATTCAGGTTGCCGGTGGGCGGGTTGAACGTCCCGACCGGCTTGCCATCGACGAGCACCTCAAGAGTCTGCGGTGCGTAGCCGTTGCGCTGCATCGCCGAGAAGTTGATGTGATAGGAGTCCGCCGCGAAGTTGGTCAAGGTCTGGCTGATCGCCCCTTGATTCTGGATGAAGGCGACTTGCTGACCTTCGGGGGCGTTCGAGTTGAAGGAGGTGTAGGCCGAGTCGTTGGCCGACACGCCAGATCCGCCGTTGAAGGTCCAGGGGGTGCCTTGGGGATCGGAAGCGAAGTTGTTCGCGCCCACGGAGGGCGTCTCGAAACCCTGGTCAGCCAAGGCCGGCGCGCCGGCTGTGGATGACGAGTCGTTGACGATGCTGACATTGTCGACAAAGGCGGTGGCGTCGCCCTTGGTGTTCAAACCCTGAAAGCTGATCGAATGCAAACCGGCGGGGACGGTGAATATCGGGGTCGAAAATGTTTGGTAGCTGTTATCGTAGACCGGGCCGTAGGAATTCGCTTGATCGATGTTGAGGTAGCGGAGAGTGCTGAAGGGGGCCACGTCATTGACTATGTTGTTAGTGAAGACCTGAGTGGTGTCGGCGGCGTATCCGGGTTGAATCAGCTTGACATTGGCCACTCCCGCCCCCGTGGAGCTGGCCGGGTTGACCGTGTTTCGGAAGTACAACAGCAAGATTGCCGGCGAGTTGTGAAACACATTGATGTCGGCGGTCGTCAGGTTGGATTTGGTGTCATAAACCTGATTTTGCACCGTGAAGTTCTGCAAACCATCCGACATCACGGTAGCCTGTCCCTGGAACGACAGGTGATAGGTACCGCCAATGTCGGGTTGGGCCGCGACCGGGTCGGGTCCGTTGTAGGACTGGTTGACTTGCTCGTTGAGCACGAGAATCTGGGCGTCGGCCAGAGGCCAACCATTGGCGTCGACTGCCAAGGTGCTCGAATTCAGCGGCTGCCAGGCCTGCGATTCCTTCATGACATCGACGTAACCCAAGGTCGATGCGAGGTCGATCCCCAAAGGACCCGCGGCGAGGAGTTGCCGTGATTCCAGGGTCACCGGCAAGGATGGCACAAATCGTCGCGAGCGACGGCCGGACGAATTGGCCCGGCGCTCACCTCGTCGGAGCTTCGAAAAAGAAGTCATGGATTCGCCTTCCTGGATTTCTCAAGGATGAATGTCCCTGTATCAACTGAGCCCTGCGACGGCCATCCGCAACGATGAACCGACAGGGAACCTCGATCAGTCCAACACACCGGCGCCGAGATCTGGCGGTCGCAGGCCGAATAATTCCAGCCTCGAACGGACTTCCAGCCAAATAAGAGCGTAACAAGGAGTGCGAATGCCGGAGTGAACGATCAGAATACTTCTGTAAATCGTAAAATGTCAAACAAAATATTATCTTAAATTAAACAATAATTTGACTTTAAAAAGCAATGACGCTAGATCAATCTTTCGCCCCGGATTTGCAAGCTTAATGGGACGATTCTCTCCTCCTGACAATCGCTCAAATCAAGCCGTTGCCGAGATGAACGAGTCGAAATTTTGGGATAACGCGACAACCTTGGTGAACTTAAGTCGATGTCGAGCCACACGAGGGTTGGGTAGCGTTTTCATGATTTCGAGGACCTGTGGCGAAGCAGAGCGAGTCGATCGGGAAAAATTTAGGCGATTCTCCACGACCCGACGAGAAATGACGAGGAATTGCCGCAATTTGGTCAACCAAGGCGTTACATTGGGCGACTTGTCCATCGAGAAACCGTCGAAGGTGCGACATTCTGTTTCCTCTTGTGTGAGTACAGTCATTCCGAAATCCGAGATTTAAACCGTCATTCATGCCCTCCTCGATCGCCGAGAAGGCATTACACCGGGGGGTTGAGTGATGGGAATCGATTTTAAGATCGACTCGATCTTTTTTGAATAGATAATTCAGAATATATTGTACCATAAACTTTCTCCTGGTGTCCTTGTCTAAGGTGATCAGCCTGAAATGCCTAGGTCGTTCAGTTGGGAGGGACTCACCGTGTCCGTGTTGGTCTTTTGAGGTCGTACCGCGGGTGTTGAATTCTGCCGTTGAGGATGTCGAATTGCGGATTCGGGTTTATATCGAGGGATAGGTTTATGTCGAGGGTTGTCCGAGCCGGTTTGATTCAAGCCACGTTGAGCGAGTCGGCAACGTCACCGATCGCGACCATCCGAGCGAGCATGATCGACAAGCATGTCGTCTTGATCGCCGAGGCCGCGAATCGAGGGGCCGAGGTCGTTTGCTTGCAGGAGTTGTTTCATGGCCCTTACTTCCCCGCCGAGCAGGATTCTCGCTGGTATGGGTTGGTCGAGAGTGTCCCGGGTGGCCCGACGATCAAGTTGATGATGGAGGTGGCCAGGACGCACAACATCGTCCTGATTGTCCCGATCTACGAGGAGGATCAGGTCGGGGTCTACTACAATACCGCCGCCGTCATCGACGCCGACGGGTCGTATCTTGGCAAGTTTCGGAAGATGCATCTGCCGCACTGCCACCCGGGATTCTGGGAAAAGTTCTATTTCCGACCGGGGAATCTGGGGTATCCGGTCTTTGACACAAAAGTGGGCAAGGTCGGCATTTACCTCTGCTATGACCGCCACTTCCCCGAAGGAGCGAGGTGCCTCGCCCTGAACGGCGCCGAGATCGTTTTTAACCCGTCCGCGACCGTGGCGGGACTTTCGGAATACTTGTGGAAGCTCGAACAGCCCGCGCATGCCGTGGCCAACGGCTACTTCGTCGGCGCGATCAATCGGGTCGGGTTCGAGGACCCCTGGAGGATCGGCGAGTTCTACGGCCAGAGCTACTTCTGCGACCCCCGAGGCCAGATCCTCGCCATCGGGAGCCGAGACACCGACGACGTCATCATCGCCGACCTTGAGATGGATCTGATCCGAGAAGTCCGCAACACCTGGCAATTCTTCCGCGACCGTCGCCCCGAAACCTACGGCGCGATCAGCGACCTTTGACGGATAAAGAGGGCAAAATCCTATGAGCATCGAAGCCCAGGGCGACGCCTCGGGCCGCTTCAACATCGGCGAGATCGCCGCGACATTTCCCGAGCCTTCATGATGCCCCCCGTCGCGACCCCAAGGAGATCATCTTCGAGGACCCCGCCGACGGCACGCCGGAGGGGTTCATCGCGGCGAAGTGACGGGCCTGGTCGGGCATCGTTCAACGCTCCGGTCGGCCGGTCAAGACGATGCCCGTCCTGGATTCCCCCTCGGCGAGCTTCACGACCTCGACGGCGCCGGACGGGGCGTCGGTCGGATAGAAACCTAAGGGCTCGACCTGGATGGTATGTCCTCCAGGCTCCAAAAACGGGACTTTGAACGCCCCATCGGCTCCGGTCCTGACGGTCGACTCGATCGACCGCCTGCTCAGTCCGATCTCCCGGCTGGCCTGGACTTCCTGGTTGGCGAGGGGCCGCCCTTGGGCGTCGACCACTCGCCCCTCGACCGTCGCGGGGCGGGTCAACCGGATGACCCCCGCATCGACCACCTCGCCCGGTCCGGTCTTCAAGAAGGGGCTGGTTGCGTCCGCCCAGGTTCGATCAATTCGAGGCGGGCCGTCGTGGGCGATCAGGTTGTATTCGTCGTCGCCGCTCGCCAGGAGCTTGAGCGTGAACGCCCCGGTCGGGTCGGTCGTGGCGCGGAATCGACCCGAACCGAGGACCAGGTCGCCCGAGCGGGTCACCCCAATGCTGACGGTGGCCCCGGCCTGGGGCTTGCCATCCGGGTCGACCACCCTCCCCCGGATCGTCGCCGCTCGCTCAGCGTAGATCGTCACGGGTGCCATCCCGGCCTGGACGTTGAAGTCGAGGATGGGGCCGTTTGACAGAAGGCCGCGCATCGGCTGCTTCTCGGAACGGAGTGAGGGAGCGTCGGTCCACCACCGGCCGTACTCTGCCAGCCGGAGCGAGCGGTCGTCGAACGGCCCGGGGAGCATGTCGGGGATGCGGAGCAAGCCATCGGCGCCGGAGGTCCCTTCGACCCCCGGGGATCGGAAGACCTTGAGCGTGAACCCGGCGATCGGCGAGCCGTCCCCCGCGTCGACAACCCGAGCTTCGAAGGTGATTGGGGGGATGAGCCGCAGATCGACAGAGCGGACCTCGTCGGTCGCGATCACCTGCTTCGGGAGCCGGAGGACCCCCACGCCCGGAACCCGGACCTGGAACTCGTACATCCCCGGCGCGAGGTGGAATCGGTATCGCCCGTCGGGACCGGATCGACCGTCGAACTGGCTGAGTCGCTCATAGCCTTCGAGCATCTTCGACCCGGCATCGGCTCGGATCGGCGCGTCGGCGACCGGAGAGCCGTCGGGGGCGAGGACCCGCCCTTCGAAGTAGGTGTGGTCGTCCAGGACCACCACCCAGCCCGCTCGTCCGAGGGGTACGTCGAAGAACTGGACGGGGGCATAGCCCTCCTTGCTGAGCCGGAAGTCGAGCGGAGGCCGACCCAGGCCCTTGACCCGGAACCGCCCGTTCGAGTCGGTCCGGGGCTGGTCGCCGGGGACCCTGCTCTTGGCATCCGCCAGGCCCCCTTCGATCGGGCGTCCTTGGGAGTCGACCACCAAGCCTGCGATCTCGTCGGGGGCGACTTGATCCGGTCCGGGCGGGCCGCCGTCGAGGAGTGTCGGGAGCTTGATCGTGGTTTCGCCCCCGGCCCGGCTCGGGACGGCCGTGATATCGAATTTGCGGCTGTCGGCGAGATAGACGTGGAACAGCACGGACTCATCGAGCGGGATTGGCTTGCCGTTCACCGCTTGGCTCTTCAACGAGAAACGCCCTTCGGCGTCGGCGACCGCCGAGGGTTGCTTGGTCGGTGCCCCGTTGACCATGCTCCGAACGGCGGCGGCGACGACCAGTTTCGCCCCCCCGAGCGGCGCGCCGGTCGCGTCGACGATCCGACCGGCCAGGACGACCCCGTTATCGACCACGAACGGGTCGACCTCCAACGTCGGCCTGCCCTCGGGGATGGGCACGGTCCGTCGCAGATCCGTATCCCAGTTGCCCGGCTCGGTCTGCGCATAAATGGTGGCGTCGCCGGGGAAGAGGCGAAAGCGATACCGGCCCGCCGAGTCGGTGGCCGTCCTGAGCGGCGGCGATGCCAGATTCGGGCCGACCACCACACGAGCCGAAACCCCGATCCCCGCCAGCGGCTTGCCATCGCCCGAGGTGACCAACCCCGAAACGGCGACCCCTTCGATCAGCTCGATTTCCGCCGAAGCGGTCGCGCCCGCGGTCAACCGGACGTTCCGGGCGGGCTGGAAAGTCCAGGGATTGTCGGCGGGGAGCTTGTCGAGGGCCAGATTCGCCCGCCCTTCGGCAAGCCCCCGGATCTCGAAACGCCCTTCGGCGTCGGTCGTCGCTTCTCCGCCGCTCTGGATCATCGACTGCCCCAGATCCATCCGGAGCAGCACCGACCGGCCCGATACCGCCACGCCGGGAAGCCGGGTCACGACCCGGCCCCTCACCCGAGCTTCCGGGGCGAGCACGAACTCCACCGAGGCGACGGTGGGCGATCGGAGCGAGATCGGGGCCGCTTGGGTCGTCGCCTTCCCGTCCGCCGAGGCGATCAGCGTGACGTTGGCCCCGTCGGGCAGCGAATCGAACCGGAACCGCCCTTCGCCATCCGTCCGAACCATGAGACCACCTTCGATCGCCGTCCCCCGGACCATCGGCCGGAAGGTCCTGTAGAAGTGGACCTGATCGGGGTTGGTCCGGGCGACGGCGACCCGGACCTCGGCCCCCTCGATCGGTCGCCCGCCGTTGTCCAGCACGGAGCCGGTCACGGTCCGAGGGCGAGGCAGGACGAGGGACGTCGCGATCAGGCTCGCCTCGTCTCTCAAGTTTCGGCCCGTGAACGAGTACCCCGGCTTGTAGCCGACGACCTGGTCCTTGAGCTTGGGCTTGCGGTCGAACCGGGCCAGGCCATCCGGTCCGGTCTGACTGACCTGGCGCCCTGTGTCCTCGTCGATCGTCGCCACCACCACGGTTGCCCCCTCGATCGGTCGCCCTTCTTCGTCTTTGACGACCACGGAGAATCCGGGTGTGGAGACCGGAGTTTGCGTCGCGTTCAAAACCTGCGACGCAATCGGAGTCGCGGTTCGTACCGGGGCCTGAGGCGGATCGATCGCGCGAACTCGGGCGCCTCCGATCGCCAGGGCCAGGATGGCGACCGATCCGGCGAGGCCAATGGTCTTCCACTTCGAGGGGGGGATCAAGGGTCGGGCCATGTCTTCCTCCAGGAGTCGGGAGATCCGGGTCGAGACGGTGACTTGGTCGAAGAAGGAAAGGGCTTGGCGATCGATCTGGAACGCGCGAGGGTCGAGCCGGTGCGGCCTTCGGGCGAAGTCGAGGAGGAGTCGGGCGAGATCGCGAGGGGCGACGCCCGACGTGACGGTGGATTCATCGCAGGCGAGTTCGGCTTCGCGGTCGAGCCGGGCGGTGAGCCAGGCGACCGCGGGATTGAACCAGAACGGCGCCCGGATCAGTTCGGCGATGAGCTTCCACCAGTCGTCGAGGCGTCGGAGGTGGGCCAACTCGTGGAGCAGGCAAGCCCGTTGCGATGCTTCGGGCCAGGCGGGCCAGTCATCGGGGAGGAGGATCATCGCCGATCGACCTCCGATCGCGACCGGCGAGCCGACCGCCGGGTGGATCGCGGCCTCGACCACCCGGCGTCCAATCCTTGCTTCGAGGCGGGATCGCTCGAAGCCCGCCAGATCCGCCCCTTCGAGCGGTCGGCTCGACGACCGGAGTCGCGCCAGGAGTGCTCGGCCGATCGCCAGGTGGACCAGGCTCGCGACCGCCCCCGCCAGCCACGCGACCGCCAGGGCCAGGATGCCAAGCCGCCACGCCCCGAACGGTTCGACCGGGATTGGGCTGAGGGTGGGTTGGTTTGGCCGCTCGGCGACGATCGACCGGGAAGCCTCGACCGGGATCGGTATTGTCGAAGGGGCGAAAGGCTCGGGGTCGACCGTCGACGAGATCCGCTGGGGGGGTGTGGGCGGATCGAGGGCGTTCGCCGAGGCGGATTGGCGGGTCGAGATCGGCCAGAGCCGAGGGGCGGTCCAGGTCGGGGCGACCGGCAAGAGCAGGCCCGCCGCCAGCGCGATCAGGCAGGCCAGGTGGCGGGTCGCAGCGCGTCGAGGGGGTCGGACCCGGAACCAGATCGCCAGGGCGACGATCAGGATCGCCCACCGGATCGACCAACCCGCCAGGAACCAGAGGAACGGCCCGAGCGAGCCGTCGACGAGCCGGATCATGGCTTGTTCTCCCCTCGCCTCGGTCGCTTCGAGGGTTTGGGTTCCGGGGCGACCGGCTCGGTCGAGGTGGCGAGGCGAGCTTCGATCGCCTTGAGCGCCTCGGGGCCGATCTGGTTGGCGTCGACCAGGCCGAGGACCAGCCGCTCGGCCGATCCGTGGAAGAACCGACCGAGGAAGTCGCTCAGGAGATTGCCCGTCGCCTCGCGCTCGGTGAGCGTGGGCCGGTAGCGGTGCGTCTGCAACTCCTTCTCGTGCTGGACCAGCCCCGCCTTCTCCATGCTCTGCAGCAACCCGAGAACCGTGGTATAAGGCTGCCGAATCCCCCCGGGGAGGTGGTCCATCAACTCGCGGACCGTCAAAGGGCCGCTGCTCCAGAGGACCCGGAGCGCCGCGAACTGCCGATCCGTGATCGCGATCGTCTTCCGTCCCGCCATCGCAAGATCCCCCGCCAGCGTCGACAAGATCATCCGTACGGATCATTGTGTAGACGGGCGGAGAAGTCAATGATGCGTCAACAAGAATGGTCCGACGGGCGTGTCGGGAGGGAAGCTGCCCTTGGAGCGGAATCGCCCCGGGGGGTCTGGAATCGATCGGCAAGATCGTGGACACTCGAAGTCTCTTCATGGTGCCGAGGCGAGTGGCTCAATCTTCGAGGTTGAAAGGGGTGACGCGATTTGGTCCGCTTTGATCGTCGATGATGACCCGGGCATCCGGCAATCGATCCGGCTTTGCCTGGAGGTCGACAACGCCCGGGCCTTGGGCGTCGGCACGTCGGCGGGGGCGATGGAGGCCCTCGAACGGGGCCGGTTCGACGTGGTGTTCCTCGACCTTTGGCTCGGGCAAGAGTCGGGGATCGCGATCTTGCCCGAGATCCTCAGGCGGCAGCCGGGGATCGGGGTCGTCATCGTCACCGCCTTCGCCACGATCGAGACGGCCGTCGAGGCGATGAAGCGGGGCGCCGTGGATTACTTGCCGAAGCCGTTCACCCCCGACCAGGTCAGGCACGCGGCCAGGCGGGTGGTGGTCGAGGCGGAGCTGAAGCGGAAGATCAGCCAACTGGAAGAACGGATCGAGCAGACCCAGGGCGACACCTCGTTCGAGTCGGAAAGTCCCGCCTATCGCTCGTTCCTCCAGATGGCGTCGCGAGCGGCGGCCTCGGACACGGTGGTCTTGCTCCGGGGGGAGAGCGGCACGGGCAAGAACGTCCTCGCCCGCTGGATTCAAGGCCAGAGCAGGCTCGCCGACCGGCCGTTCGTGACCGTCCACTGCCCGATGCTCTCGGGCGACCTGATGACCAGCGCCCTGTTCGGGCACCGCCGAGGGGCCTTCACCGGCGCCGTGGCCGACGCGATCGGCAAGGTCGAGGAGGCCGAGGGCGGGACGCTGTTCCTCGACGAGATCGGCGACCTGACCCCCGACTCGCAGGCCCGGCTCCTCCGATTCCTGAACGACCAGACCTACGAACGGCTCGGCGAGGCCAAGGAGCGGCGGGCCCATGTCCGGATCGTCGCCGCGACCAACCGTCCGCTCGAAGAGGCGGTGAGGGAGGCTCGGTTCCGCGAGGACCTGTTTTACCGACTCAACGTCATCCCGCTGATGATCCCCCCGCTCCGCGACCGCTCGGAAGACATCGTCCCGATGGCCCGGCTTTACCTCCGGTCGCTGGGCCGGAAGCAAGGTCGGCCCGACTTGGGCTTCTCCCCCGAGGCCGAAGCGGCGATGGCCGCCCACCTTTGGCCCGGCAACCTCAGGGAACTCCGGAACGCCGTCGAACGCGCGGTGATCCTCGTCCCGGCCATGATCCTGGAACCGAGCGACCTGGGCATCCCGCTCGAAGTGGGCGGGGCGGGTCGAGTTCGGCTCGGCTCGATCCTCGGCACCGACGTCTCGCTCGAAGCCGTCGAGCGCGAGCACATCGCCCGGGTCGTGGCCCGGGCGCCGTCGCTCGAAGCCGCTTCGAGGACTTTGGAGATCGACGCCACGACGCTCCAGCGGAAGCGGAAGAAGTACGGGCTGGCCTGAACTCCCGACCGAGTCCGGTCGAGTCATCCTCAGAAACCCCCGTGCAGGCATTATGCCGGATCGCCGGGGATCGAGACCCCTGTTTCGCCGCGACACCCTCGAAGAGTTGGCGCCACCGCGACCAGTGCTCGAAATCACGCCTCGACGGTCTCCCACTCTTGGATACGGCTATTTGGCTTCGTGAGGAGTCGGCTGGACCCAACGAAGGTCAATCGTTCCTCGGTCCGGCACCTGGGTTGCTTTTGGCGGTTCCAGGAGTCTTCTTCTGTCGACCCTAGGGATTCATCGCAGGTCGCAGGATTGCAATTTGCAAAGTTGAATCAAGCGGAATGATGCTTTGCAATCTGCAATCCTGCGACCTGCAATGCACGAACTTTCCGGGAATTTCATTCGATGGCTTTTCGGCGGTTGCGAACCCGGTTCCTCCTGGCCAGCGGGCTGCTCGTCTCGATGACGGCGGTCAGCGGCGCCTGGAGCGTCTACACGTTCGCCGAGCTGAGCGTCGTCGTCGACCGGACGCTCGACCAGAGCCAGGAGACGACCGACCTGGCCGCGACCCTGGCCACCGTCCTTGAGCGCGAGGACGACGCCTTGTTGAAGATCGCCACCGAGCCGGGGGGCGACGGCGTCGAAGTGCTTCAGGTCGGCCGGAAGCGATTCGACGAATCGTACGATCGGCTGGCGACGCTCCTCATCAACGACGAGCAGAAGGCGGCGGCCCGATCCCTGAAAGCCCACGCCGACGCTTACCGGGCCGCCGGCGATCGGATGCGGACCCAGCTTGGCAAGCCAAGCGCCTGGGAACACTATCACCTCGACGTCAACCCGGCCCTCCGAGGCGCGGTGGCCGACTGCGGGACGATCCGAGAGTTGAACTTCCGGAGGATCAAGCGGGCCGGGGTCGAGGCGAGGGACGGGGCGAGTCGGGCGGCGGTGATCGTCGGCGGGGTCGTGGCGGCGGCGCTGGTGCTCTCGACGTCGGTGGCCTTCGGGCTGGCCCGGTCGGTGGTCCCTCCGGTCCGAGAGCTGACCCGGTCGGTCGAGCGGGTCCGGCTCGGCGACTTCGCCAACCGAGTCCCCGTCACTTCGAGCGACGAACTCGGCAGGCTCGCCGAAGGCTTCAACCAGATGGCCGAGGCCCTCGAGCATTTCCACCGGTCGAACCTCGGCGAAGTGCTCAGGGCCAAGGAAACCCTGGAAGCGACGCTCGAAGCGCTCCCCGACGCCGTTTTCGTCGTCGACCCCGATGGGGCGATCGTGGCCTCCAACCCGGTCGCCCTGGAGGTCTTCCGGGCGATGGGGGCCGGTTCGGTCCGACGGTTCACCGAACTCCCCCTCCCCCCCGCCGGGCAAGGCGCGATCTCCGGGCAACTCCGGGGCGACCCGAGCAACCCCAGGCCGGGCTTGAGCCAGGCGTTTTCGGTGTCGTTCGGCGACCGACAGGCCAAGCTCTTGCCGATCGCCATGCCCATCCCCGACTTCCGAGAAGGACGCCGGGGGGCCGTGGTCGTCCTCTACGACGTCACGGAGTTTGCCCGGCTCGACGAGCTTCGCCTGGAGATGATCGCCGTGACCTCGCACGAGTTGAAGACGCCCTTGACCTCGCTCCGGATGAACCTGATGTTGCTCCGGGAACGCGAAGGGGAACTGTCGCCGATCTTCCGGGAGGTCCTCGCCACCGCCGCGCTCGGCTCCGAGGAGTTGGCGAGCACGGTGGACGAATTGCTCGACCTGACCCGGATCGAATCCGGGCAGTTCCGGCTCTCGCTCGATCGGTTCGACCTCGCGACGCTCGTCGAGCACGTCGCGAACAAATATCGCCCCAGGTTCGAAGAGCGGAATGTGGCGTTGAGTTGCCTCTTGCCGCGCCGGCCTGCGGTCGTCCGGGGCGACGCGGCCCGGCTCGGCGTCGTGCTTTCCAACCTCCTGACCAACTCGCTAAAGTATACTCCGCCCGGAGGTAAGGTCTCGATCGAGGTCGCCTCCGGGGTCGGCCCGCGTCCGCTCGGGCCGGACAACCTGCAAATCACCGTCGCGGACGATGGTCCGGGCATCCCTTTCGAATATCGCGAGCGCATCTTCGAGAAGTTCTTCCGGCTCGAGCATCTCCGGCCCGACTCGTCCGGGGGGGTGCAAGGCGTGGGGATCGGGCTTTATCTCTGCCGACAGATCGTCGCGATGCACGGCGGGTCGATCCGCTGCCTCGACGTCGAAGGCGGGCGAGGCGCGAGATTCGTGACGGAGATCCCGCCGATTCCACGCGATTGCTAGGGGATTGAACTAACGTTTCGCATCAGACGACCATCACCAGCGAGAGTCGACCCTCTCGCCCCTCAATAGATAGCCGGGTGATCCTCATGGTTCGCGCCCTCATCTGGTGGAGTCTCCACAACCGGTTGATCGTGCTCTTGGGCGCGTTTGGCCTGATCGGGATGGGCATCCACTCCGCCCTGAACCTGAACGTCGAGGCCTACCCCGACCCGACCCCGCCGCTGGTCGAGGTCATCACGCAGAACCCCGGCGCCAGCCCCGAAGAGATGGAGCGACTGGTCGGCATCCCCATCGAAACGGCATTGAACGGGATGCCCGGCCTCAAGGACCTCCGGAGCACCTCGATCGCCGGGCTCAACGACATCCGTTGCCAGTTCACCTACGAGACCGACTACTGGAAGGCCCGCCAGGAGGTTATCAACCGGATCGGCGCCCTGAGCAGCCTCCCGAGCAACGTCACCCCCGAGCTTTCCCCCTGGAGCCCGACCGGCGAGATCGTCCGATACGTCGTCGAAGGGCCGGGCTACACGCTCAACCAGATCAAGGCGGTCCAGGATTGGGTCCTCAACCGGACGCTCAAGCAGGTCCCCGGCGTGATCGACGTGACGGGCTATGGCGGGACCGTCAAGCAGTATCAGATCCTCCTCGATACCCAGCTCATGAAGCGGTACGACGTGACCCTCAAGATGGTCACCGACGCCATCGCCGGTTCCAACGCCAACGTCGGCGGCGACG
>JAABUX010001189.1_pt1 | contig 40421 bp, 40 predicted proteins | sample 5561851 | NCBI WGS metagenome assembly JAABUX01 (sample SAMN10711883, study PRJNA513361) | rock metagenome | isolation source: Antarctica rocks | place: Antarctica: Victoria Land, Richard Nunatak red sandstone | collected 2016-01-03 | reverse complement strand
GGTGGAGGTTGAAGGTGGGGAGGATGGGGAGGAGGAAGAGGAAGATAGGGAAGAAGAAGAGGATGATGACGAGGATGAGTATCCGGATGAGGGGAGGCGGCTTAGTAGTGTGGAGAGGGAGGCGCATGAGGGGGTTGAAGGGGGGAGGAGTCCTCGGTATGATGAGACGAATGGTGAGGAGGGGGATGATGATGAGGAGGGGTTGAGTGGTGTTAGTGATTGAGACTGTGTAGATGGGGTGCATGGAGTTATGGGATAGGATAGGGGTCTTGCATTTGGTATGGGTAGGAGGGAGGAGGGAAGGGAGATATGGTGGATGGATGAGCGTGCGCTCCTCCTTTATGATACGGGGGGTGGCATAATAAATGTTGCATTGCTGTAATGTTAAGCACTCTTGTAGCGTGCATCAAAGCCTGTGAAAGATCCTATGCTATGAATCTGTCGATGATGAGACTATCTTCATTCCCTCATCACATCGTCATCTACCTCTCCAACCCCATCATCGCCCCACAACCCATCCAGCTTGAACTCTTCCGCCCACCCCTTCACAACCTCCTTCCGATCCCCACTCTCCCCCTTCTCCACCCCCACCGGCGCCTCAACCCATCCTCTGATCCTCCCATCCCGCCAATCCATCAGCACGCCCATAGCCGCACTTTGCAAATTCGGCACGCCCCCCTTCCCCAACCTTCCCCTCTTCCTTGCGACTTGGGTTAGGAAGTCGGTCGTTATGTCGCCGTCGGCACCTGTGGGTATGAGTGTTGAAGGTGGGAGCTGGTATTGTTCTAGCAGAGGAGCGAGAGTTGCGTCGGAGCGTGAGAGACGGTGGAGGAGGAGTGTTATGGCGGGTACTGGGTCGGTGATGGCGGAGGGTGGGAGAGCGGAGAGGAGGGTCAGGTTTGCGTTTGTGAGTTGCTTTGGGGTGAAGTTGGGGACGGGATCGCCTCCGGTACTGGAGGAGGAAGGGAAGACGATGCCGGGGGAGTCGAGTAGCTTCAATTTGTTGTCGAGTTTCACCTCACGTAACGCGGTTGTGACGCCGGCTTCGGCACCTACGGGGGCTGCGACGGTACTGTTGCGAGATGATCCCAAGCGGGAGGTTAAGGCGTTGATGACGGACGATTTGCCAACGTTGGGGTAACCCACTATACCAACCGTGGTGCTGCGTTTCAGTTGCCGCGAGGAGGCGTAGGATTTCAGAGCGCGCAACAGGGTTTCGCTTGTGCCTCGGACGGTCAAGGCTTTGTGGTCGAATGTGCGAGCGTTCGGCGCAGGGTTGTTCGCTCGGAGAGGGAGAGTAGGGAAGTAACGGCGAAGATAGGTAAGCCAAGCTTTCAGCACAGGTGGAGGCACGAGGTCGATCTTGTTCAAAACCAAGATCAATCGTTTCGAGCCAGCGTCAGCGGCGGTGATCTCTCGCTCTATCTCCCGCGAGCGGGTACCGTTGGGGTCGCGTGCGTCAAGGACGTAGATTAGGATGTCGGAGCTAGACAGTACTTGCTTGAATACTTTGTCGAAGGCCCGGCGGGAGGAGTCCGAGGTCTGAGGACCAGCAGAGGGAACAGCAACACTAGGATTGATATCGATGCCACCGATTTCCGAAGCGTCATCTTCGTCCATTCCATCGCTGTCCTCACCTGGCTCGTTTTCAAACTCGGCTGCTCGTGCACGGGCAGAGGCGAGAAGAGCGGACATTGGATTCGAAGACTCGGCTGTTGCGTCTTCGTCCAAGGATTCGTCGTCAATGATGTCTGACATGCTTTCCGCAACATCTTCCACATGAGCTTCAGAAGAGTTTTCCTGATGGGCTGACGATGCAGCCTGTGTGGCTTTGGCCTCTGCTCTCTTCGTTTGGATGGCTTCTTCCTTCAATCGCTTCTTTTCTTCAATCTCATGGAGGATTCGGTCTTTGTACGGGAATAGGTTGGGTATGCCAGGATCTTTCTTCAGCCGAGAGCGCCATTCTGGGTTCTGTAAGTTTATAAGCCGTACTGTGACCCAAATATCAAGGGGATCCTAACGCTTTTGGCTGCCTTCTTCTGCTTTCGCTGCTTTGCAGCGCTAGCTTTCTCGATCCTATGGCGGAGTCTTACTGGCGTTCGCTTTGACGTGGGCTCTGAAATCAGTCAGTATGTTGTCAGCATCAAGAAAAGTTGGAATTACTCCCTGGCTTCTTCATCATGGAGATATCACGTTGATGGCAGGGGCTTTGCACGCTTTGTGCATCTGACTGGGGAAAAGTTCGTGGTCGCTACACAAGACCAGCCCTAGCCCTAGCTTGGTTTTTTCTGCAACTCAGTAGTCAGCGTAAGCTATACTATTCGGGGCAAGTGCACTTGGGGAGCTGGGCATCTAGAGCTCGGGTCTAAGCTCGGATTTAAGCATGCTTGAAGTCTGCGCCCAAGCGACGACACCACAACATCATTTCAGAAAATCAAGCAGCTGCCTTATGAGGATGTGCAAGTGCATAGAAGTCGCGCTGTACGACGTATTGTGGTAGGTCCATCTCGCTGCGTACTTGGTACCCTTTTGGAAGAGAGAGGATACAATAGATTTGAGCAAGTACATCATTGATATTCATGCAGAGCTCGCAGCACCGAGGATCACCGAATAGGCAATGCAAGTATCTTGCATATTGGAACGATTTCGATCTTGCAAATAGTCGAGCGACCTCGTGTTTCAAGTTCAAGAGGCTACGGGTCGCAGGTACCTCTCCAGGATCCGATCAGCGTAAAGAAGTTCCAAGACTTCCGGAGTTTACTGTCTTGAAGGCCAGTGGTTTCTCACACTTTTCTGCCCGAGCAAAATCCCAACATAAAGGTGGTGATAAGACTAGTTTACACCCTTTTGTATGGGAATTGACGGGGTACAGCCATCAACAAGACCTCAACATAGATTTAGAAGATTGTGACTCTCAGATAAACGATTCACGCTGCACCTACCAGGATAGATTTTAGACCGCGTCACCATGCCTCTGCTCGAGGAGGAATTTTCTTTTACGGGCAAGGCAGAAGTATTTGCATTTGCCGGTATACTCTTCGACATGGATGGCACCATAGTGGACTCCACAGATGCGATCGTCAAGCACTGGTACGCTATCCCCAACGAAGTCTTTTGATTGCACATCAATCTCGAGCCGGTGGAGAGTCTTTCGGAACCTCCACTCACTCATGCATGCCTTCAGGGCTCCAATCTTGATCATGAAAGATTGGTACTGACAGCGAGAACATCATTAGGCATAAGTGGGTCTTAGCTTCCTGTGGATGATGCATATTGTGCTTCACTTCTCGTTCATACAAGCTTAGTATTGTGCGTAGAATAGGCAAAGAACTGGGGGTAGACCCCGCTTTGATATTGAAAACTTCACATGGAGTAGGTATTCCCTACCCCAGTTATTTTTTTTCTTTGAATCAGCTTGAGTCTCGAAATATTGTTTCCAGATTTACATCTCCTCGAACATGTCTTGGCTAAAAGAATCTTTTGGATGTCTAAGTACTAATTATTCGGATCGTCAGCGGAGGTCCATCGATACCTTGAAGCTCTATGACCCGAGTAAAGCCAATTGGGAGTGTAAGTGTATGAGGTGCATTATCGTTGATGCGCTGGCTGAGAATAAGCTAGACGTCAGTCATGTGGAAGGACTGATACCAAAACAGTATGGTTTGGACGCGGTTGAGGTCCCAGGAGCCAGAAATTTGCTTGCATCGCTTGAAGGGGTTGGGGCTCCATGGGCCATCGTGACGTCCGGAACGCGACCTCTAGTGACCGGTGTAAGGCCATTCCTGAGTCATACACTGCTTTTCAACTTGGATATGAAACGCGAGACATTTTCAAAAGCGGTGTATTCTCCTTAAACCCACTGATTGGTGCTATCCACTTCAATCTTGAACATGTTCTGTTTGTGGTCCTTTTCCGGGAAAGAGACGCTGACCCCTGCATATGGTAGTGGCTGGACGTTATGAACCTTGCTCAACCTCGAAATCTGGTAGTTGCAGAGGATGTGAGGGCCGGAAAGCCTGGTAAGATCATGAGCAAGCAAGCATGTTACCTCCCTCTCACTCTTTTAGATCCTGAATGCTATCGTCTCGGGATGAAAAGCCTGGGTCTCGACGCCAGTGCAGATGTCCTCGTGATTGAGGATTCACCGGCCGGGATTCGCGCCGGCAAGGCTGCAGGTTGCAAAGTGCTTGCCTTAGCAACGACGCACAGCATCGCGCAATTGATAGCTACAGGGTCGGCAGATTGGATCGTCCAGGATCTTCGCAGTCTCAGGTTCATCGGACCCACAGACAAGGCAGGTGTGAGGATGGAGATATCAAATACTCTGACCATATGAAACTATGATCTTCTCCCGACCAGCACTACTTACCTTACGATACTCATAGTGAATGATCGGTAGATGGGAGCCAAGTAGGATCTAGACTTGGAGCAACGTCCTTGGTGGGCTTGGCAGCAAGGAAGCTGTTGATCACTAGGGTAGTGTGAATCAAGCTAAGGAGCCCCTGATTCCGATCCAGTCCGGATTAGGGAGGATGAGGTACAGCGCTTATCCTCATTGAGTCAGTCGCGATTTTAACCTTTTAGCGCATCGGGCTAGGATCTTGCGCATCCCGCAAGAAAGGGGAAATGATCAGCGTGTCGCCCTTGCTGACGTTGATGATCAGAGATCTATTTGGGTATTCCGAAGGTGCAGCAGAGATTCAACGAATGATGATGAGATGCCATTCTTTTGCTCCTCCAACGGAACTACGGCCCTTGCGTTAATGTGCATGCCATAGGTAAGCCATTTCCATGATAGTTGATTAACTGTAGACGCCTTCTTCAATCTCGTGATTGTGGCGTCTTCGAGGACGGCTGAACGTCGAAGGTTTGGACAACGCCGTTGGAATAAACTTGAACTGGCGGCTACCATGGTGCCATGTAATTACAAGACGACATCGTGATGTTCTGGTTCGTGACCACGCATCGCCAAACTTTCCCAAGCTGCATGAAAGCTTCCACGCAATGATCGTGCAGAACACCGCAGACCAGTACCGTAGTAGAGTTCAACGCTTTGCTCCGTTGAGCCGGACAATTTCCCATCGAGATGGCGACTGAAGAATAAACAGTTGGTGGGATATTATTACCAATGCCAGCTGTCAGCGTCCGCAGCCGATCATGGCCGTTGCGTCGTTACTCAGGTACCAAGTGCCCAAGTGGCTTGCATTTGCAGCGCAGACAGTTGCAGGTACGGGTCCAGCAAGTACCGAGTACACATTTGCCGCGAACCTAGATATGTTGACATATGTCTCACAAGTAAAAATAACGAATGCTGTCCCCGTATCCGATTGCGAGGGAGGATTGGACGATCATCGATGATCAGCGATGGGGAGAAAAAGTCCGAAGGAAAGGTCAATTGCTCAGGACGCTAGCATCGTCATGATCATCATTCGTCGCATTATCGTGCAGCACGTTCAATCAGCAATCAGCGAGCGACCCAAGTCATGCAATTGCCGATGCGTGCGCATAGCGACATGGATGACTGAAGCTCTGAGTCGCCGGAGTCTGGAGTCTCGAGTCTCGAGTCTGGAATCTGGCTGCTCTTCGACCACTCCTCGCTACCGACTAAGCTGATAAGAAACTTCCCTCGCTCCCCCACTGCCACGAGTGCAGGTGCATTAGAATGGTAGTACTTGGTACTCCGTATTGTGTTTGCTACCATAGAACAGTCTGCCACCCCCAGAATAGCCCTGCGTCGGTCTAGCGCAATAGGAGAGCGACCAGTGCTGCAAGCATTATCGCCACAACCACAGTATCACTGCTTCTCGTTTGCAATTTGAGGGGAACAACCTTAAAAGATAGGTCTAGTCAGGAGCTGTAGGTGCGGAGAGTTGACTTTCATGTGGAAAAAGTTATTTGAAGAAAGGGATGAGATGGCAAGTGAATTGATGAGCGGACTTGGCAAAAATAGTATCATGGGCTGGACCGTAGTCGGGTCCAGGGGGGATGTTAATCCTCGTGGCATGCAGCCCTGGCAGATCTGAGGGATGCAGAATGGGCCGCGGAGCATGATCGTGCAAAGGGCTATGATGTTATGATGGTATGATGGGCAGTCTGCAGTGGACTGTCGTTAGGTAATTGTAAATGCGCAGCCTTGCGGGACTGCTGTTATACTTTGGCGAGTTGGGTGGGTGAATTGGGGAATGATAGAGAGAGTGGATCAAGATGGGGTGGATTGGGGGGGGGGATGGATGATGATGGCACCCTGTGATAGTCGAGTCCTCAGTACCGTACCTTAGTCAGTCCTCAGGTACGGCATATGGTATTGTACCTAACCTAACTGTCGAGGCCGTTCTCTGGCGCGCGCTCTCTGCATACAGCCACCGGAAGGGCGAGCAGAAATGACCCAAACAAAGATCTGGACGCCCCTCCATGATGGCTCCATGGCTTTGCTGCAGGTGCTTCACCCACGGCGAAAAAGGCAAAACCTGATTTGCACGGCAGCCATTGGGGACTGGCTCCCGAGTAGCTGGGTCGCTGTCACAAGCCTAAGCCAGACTAGCCACATCCCTGTCCCCTCCCCGAAAGGGTTTAAACCCTCAACTGCTGCACCCAAAGAGCCGCCCCGGCGTAAGCTCGCGGGAGGATTCCTAGCTCCAGTCTGGCTCCCAGTCTGATGCTTCTTCGCTCGCTCGCCGCTCATCACCTACTTTTGGGTCCTTTTCTTTCTCCTCTTCTAGCAGTCCTCTCCACTTCTCTCGTTCTCTGGCTCCCTTTGTTGTAAGCACGCTCGCTGTCCCTTTTCCACTGTCTTGGGTTTCCCCATCGATTGACACTCGCTTTGCACTCGGACTTGCTCGCTTTCCCGTACCACCATCGAGTCAAAAGGCAGCTTCCCTCGCTCGCACCTCTGCACTAGTCATAGAGCCGCTCGAACCAACCCCTTCACTCGTCGAATTCGGGCATCACTCCACTTCAGAGTGACCGCACTTGTGACGAGAAAGTCCTCGAGGCTCCCCCTCCTGGTGCACTGGAAGAGAAGCTCTTGGGATCACCCATCGTCTCCAGCCCTAATATCGCCTTCCTTGCAACTCATACGCCGTCATGACAGCTTGATCTACCATGACGTACACTCAAATCTACGAGGCTTCTCGAGCAGAATCATTGTATCCTACTACAGCTCTAAGTCACCACCTTCCTCCATCGCACCCAATGGATCCTAGCCACGCCTATCCTACTGGTGAAGGGGCAGCAATGGAACCGAGCTTTGATATGTACGATGACCGGCCGGGATACCCAGGGTTGGGCACGAACATCACAGAAGAAGGCGGGGATCCAGGGAGTCGTCCTCGTCTCACACAGGAGCAATTGGTTCACTTAGAAAAACAATTTGCTCTGCATCATAAGCCAAACACCGAATACAAGAAGAGCTTGGCGGAAAATATGGGTGTGGATTACTCCAAAGTTAACGTAAGCCATTACACCGTTCTTGTCATATCTCCTATTGACATTGGTCATAGAACTGGTTTCAGAATCGACGAGCTAAAGCCAAACATGAGAACCAGGTCCAGCTCAGATCTGATCCATCATTTGAAGACACTCGTAATTTCCTACCCGAAGACTTTCCGCCTACGGACTATAGGAGATCCTCCGGTCACCAACCGTCTGTTTATTACCCTACCACAGAGCAATGCCCTGCGCCATCAGAGGACTATTCTTCGTGCCTCGACTTCAGCAGCTTGACCGAACCACATCCAGAGTACAGTACTCACTCTACACCATTAATGGCCGACATGGGTGCTATCCATCCATACGATGATGGGAAGCCGTTCCACTCAAGCTTTTCAAATGCTCTACCTACGGGCTCCCTTTCCTCATGGCCAGTAACCAGTCTTTATGGTGAGGAAAAGATGCCAACGCCATCCACTATTGAACTCGGTTCCCTTGGAGTGTCGCCAGAGTCGCCTCTTGCCCAGGTCTACGGAATTGACTTAGCGCAAGTAAATGCCACTCACCATGGCCAGCAACTGTACCACAATACTCTCAACGGCCAGTTCAACGGTAATCCGTCATCACACTCTTTTGTTACATCTCCCTCCGAGGAAGACGACCATGTCAGGTATATCACACCACCACAGGAGACATCGCCACTTCCAGGGCTTAATCAGGCTACTTTCCAGCACGATCGTCGGACATCTCACGATTCCTTGGCTGAAAACTTCGACACTATCCACCTCCAGCAGTCGCAAGTTGGTCTGGGTCTGTACGGCAGCTCCACTGGTGCACCCACGTCAGATCTTGTCTCTCCTACTGGCCTTCTCACGCCTGTCATCACCCCCGATATTACTGACTGTAAACTACCCTTTGCGACGGGCCATGATCTTGCATCAAGGAGAAATCGCCGACCACCAAAGCTACAATCCAATTCCGGTCGGAGCTTCTCTTATGCTGGTCCTGTAACTTCCCCACGCCATCGAATCTCCCCTCCCAATTCAGGAAAGACGTCTCCAGTTCGTCGCATAAAGTCGACGGGCAACAATCTGAACGTTATGACCGGGCGTATCAAGAAGCAAGGTACATCATCAGCACAGATTTCGCCCCGCAGTTTTGAGGCCTGTTTTCAACTAGCTGCAAGGCCGGATGTCCAGTCAAATGCAGACACGCAAGCCCAACATCATCAAATATCTGGCCCTGTTTCAAATTCACTCACATCTTCTCCGCCAGTCACGTTCAGTCAACAGAACCAGGCGACTTGGATCGACTCGCCTCCGCATTTCCCTTTGGCACCTCCACCGTGGAATCTAGGAACCACTGGCGACACGGCTTTCGCTCATGGGCATGGCTTGACGCCACCCCAAACCGAGCATATCAATATGTATGCGCCAGCAGGCTTCCATCAAGTCTCACACTCTCAGCAGTATGGATATCACTGTCCTCCCCAGTCAGCGCCCTCTCACATTAGCACTTTCGACGCGGCCTCTGCGATGACACCGACCTCGCGAACATGGCCATCAGCACTCATGGCACCAGAGCCTTACCGTGATGACACCCAGTTACGTATCCCAATCCGACCTTATTACCCGCACCACCACAGTCACAGTGGCCCTCTCGGTCAGTTTCCACCTCCACAGGACCAATATCAAGGTTACCGCCCTGGAGTGGTACCTTTCCAGCCATTTCATCAATACCTCAACAGGACGCCCACTCCTGTGCTCAAGCCACTTGACATCAAAGTTGAAACTGGCCCTCCTCCACCAAAGGAGCTGGCGCAAGCTTCGCAGGAGCGGAAGGAGTACACGTTCCAGAATAGCTTTTCTCATGATCCTGACTTCGCAACCAATGCGAAAAAATAGTCTTTACTACTTTACACGCCATCTCTTTGCAGTCGTCATACAATGTTCGCGAATCCTCTCGCACGCTGTTCATCCAAGCCCGACGTCTGGGGATCATCGTTCATCGAACAGCATCCGAGGGTTACAATATCACCTCCCAACCAACTTATCCTCACAACCTTAATGTAATAATATTCATAACCAGCGTTTTTGTTCCACCAGGGACTAAAACGCCATCACTCATCGAGGTGACTAATTTCTACGAATCTACTTTGTTCAGCATATAGAACTTGCGGCGGAGAACGAGGCGCCAGTTGATTTGATTTTTTTTTGGTAATACGATGATGTGGGGGATAGCTCTGTATACGAGCATAGGAAAGAGATACCCGCGTTGAAGTAGGGAAAAAGACCCACCGCAGGCGCTGATTTTGGGTTTCTACGTTTTGGAGACCTGGAGGCATGATATTCCAACGTCATGGTTTCGGGGGGGTTGCCTTTTGGACGTAACGCACACAAATGGGATGATGTCGCGCAGGGATATGCCGCGTCGTGACGCGGACGAGATGAGATCGATAATATCAAATGAATATGCTCTCTTCGAGGGCCAGCCATTCCACTTCATGTTCTTTCTTCGTATCGGTTCGTCTATCTGCGTTGGATCGCGTGAAATGTCTTTTTATTTCATCTCTCTCTCCGTGCTGAACATCGGCTAATCCTACAAAGGCTAGACTAAATTTTTCCAGACCACAACATGAAGAACTCTCAACCCCTGAATAGGTACATTCCCAAGGTCTACCCTGAACCCCCCGGTAGTACCTCATCTAAGGTAGATGCCACCCCACAAACGTCAAGCCTGCTATACCTTACCTTACTCAATACATCCAATGGTACCAGCATACTAGTACACCACTTCCATTTCCACCACCTCCACACCCCCTTCACCCATACACTGAATCCTCATCCTTCCCTCCTAGAACACCGTGCCAAGTCCTGACTTGTTCTAAGTCACCTAGATAGAACGATCGTAGCGTGAGTATTGGTAGCATGAGTATGTCAAGCTTTATGGAGGAGGCTATTGTGTTTTTCATTTCTTTTAAGTGCTGTTTTGCTGGTTTTAGAGCAAGTTGATAATGTTGACGTGTGTTTTATTTGATTGTGCCGGGAGGGCTGTGAGTGGAGTGTGTGTATGGTGTGAGGAAGACTACAATTTAGGGGTTTTTGTCTGGGATTATGTATTTCTGAGGTTGGTAGATGTTAGTAGCTAGGTTTTGGATTGAATTGGTTTTTGAAGGAGGTATGGAGTAGGTCGTCGAGTTATCACCTTTTCTGGCAACGGGGCGTCTGATATCGCGATCCCTTGTCTTCTAAGCTTCGTGTTGAAGAGATTTCTTAATATGCCTTCTCGGAGATGGGTTCGCTGATGTAGGTCGATACTCTCGTTTCTTCTTCGTGTTATATCTTCATCTTCGTCATCAACGCCCCTGCTTTTTGGATAGAAACATCTACGCGATTCTAAGCCTAGCTTGATTTCACTTTGCCCCCGACCGCGTTGGTTTCTTTAACGCATGCTTTGCTCCCCAGAATAGTATAAGTATTCGAGTCCGGATGTTAGGGTTCTCAGAGTGGTCGCGTGGGGCGGATGAGGACAAGCCTATGATAGGCCTGGACGATATGTCAGATGTATGGCCTTCTTCATAGAGGTGGATTGAGTCGCCAGACTTGCTCTGTCTCATTTCTATCTTTCATTTGAATCCTTCCTCTATTGAACTTACCTCTGACGTTGCATTCTCATCTCCCAGAACGGAAAATGCCGATGAGTGCGAGACTTGTGTTCCAAATTCGAATTGATTTATGTAGAGCATCGTTTCGCAGCCAGCAATCCCATCCACTATGATGATTCTTTCGGAGAGACTGGCTTAGGACTTTTTCGCAAGGTCTATATCCTACCTACCCAGAATCAGCGCTTCTTCGTTGCGGCGTTGACATACCAGATCTGTCAAGAGCGCTGGTAGTGCAGCTACTGAAAAATGTCATCGCGCTCGCCATATTTCTATTCGTAAGTAATCCGCGTCATGTGATAATTATGAATACTATGACTTTGGGCAGTACCTGACACGTGTATTCTCGTCCTCGAGCACCAGCCTAATGATGCCCGGTAAGAAGTATTTGGAGGGGCTTTGGCAACCTAGTAAGCGTATGTGGAGATGACCGTGAGCCAGCTGTGGGTAATAAGGCTTCATAGGCGATGAAGATGCACAAGATCAGCCTTGATGCCCCTCGGGCGTTGCCCCAAGATGTCCAAGGGTATCAAGTGTGCTTCAAGATTCCAGATACGCAATGCCGTCGTCTGTTTCAAGTACGACTGTTCCTAAGATAACGTATGTGTGAAACATGCGCATTTTACGAAGAACGTTCGCGGCAAGTAACTGTTTATCCATCATATAGTCGCAAGTAATTACCCCAATTACCGCAACCGTAAATTCTTGCGTCGTTATTCAAAGTTCTCATTCGGCAGGTGGACTCTGCTCACGTTTTTATCCTTGATTCATTTGAGATGTTTGAGATGTTAAGCGATAGGAATTACATTCACGATCAGGATGCAAGTCTCTTCAACAGGCGCAGTAAGGATTTTGTGATTGCCCTTAATAATCGGCACATTCTTGACGCTTGAGCTTTTCCTCTCTAGCTACGTTGCAAAGAAAACTCTCGAGCCAAGGTCGACCTGTAGAAAATTTCATTGCTGTTCTTTTCCACCAGAACTGTCAACAACATCCAGAAGTGCAGTGTTAGCGTTCCTGATCCTGAGGTGCATCTGAGCACCGAGAAAGTGTTTGGTGCTGAGACTTGACTTACTATCGGATGCCGTAATGGGCGTCGGGTAATATATCTTGAGGTAAGGCCTCCAGGCTTCCTCTTCATATTCGATGTTTGGCCGGCACAGTACCTAGTCTCGGGCAATTATCTGCATCTGCGAGCACGACTGAGGTACATGATATTCTTCGATGAGGGAAATTTCGCGAAACGCTCGACTACCTAGGGGAAACAATCCTAACATAGACAGAACAACGCTAACTTTTGGGAATACCATTCTTTCCCAACGTGTCGTGACGGAGGTATACACTGAACTGTAACATGATATTAGACAGGGACCATGAAATGTGTTCTCAAGCCTTTCAGCTGCTGCTGGAACAAGGACTGTCGCTGCGATTCTAGCTGTGACTGTATCAACATTTATGGTGGCCAGAGCGGCAGGTGATGATAGGTCAACAGCGGGATGTGCCCCCAAAGCTTTTCAGATATTTCCTCTGTTCTGTCTCATACTCGTCAGTGGCTTCTTTTCCCAGATAGTTATTGAAGGAGCCATGCTCGGGTAGATCTTCATCAAAGTCAACGCTGAGTTCACCAGATTTGGCAGGGTAATCTGTCAGGGCAGGCCGCTATGGTTGACCCGTATCAGCCCCAAAGACTTGCTGCATCTTTTTCAAGGCATCGCCTGGTAGTGACCAAAACTACGGCAGGTGTAACCTGAAAAGCTTTGGATATATCATGACTACCTTCGTTATGATCCTCGATTTGTTCTGAAAGTGAAATCAGCTCCTCGGATTATGTCGACTTTGAGATCTGAGTACGAGTAGAGCTTCGATCCTGCTCATTCTGGAATTGCTAAAGATAGGGTGTAGCTTTGTCACATTAGAAGGGTTCACCTGGTAACCGTCCATACTCGGTGACCGTCCAGCCTTATAGGGCTGATACCCTATAAGGCTACCCTAGAGCATCAGACTTTGTAATTCTTCACTCTTCATGACCTGAATTTTGTAACAACGCTGTCTACTAATCTATTTAACATGTCGAATGCACCCCTACCGTCCCTTCCTCCATCATAGGAGGCCGAGCTAGGCAGGGAAGATCGCATAGAATTAGCCTGCATGGCCTAGGGGACTAGGCAATTTACGGCGGAGTTAGAACGGGGCTACGAAGACAGAATGGCCAGGAACGATAGGAAGGACAGGTGACTAGGGGAATTAGCTAATCAGGACGAGGCATGCGGACAAGTGAATAGGTTTAGAAATAGTTATTTCATGGATTTATAGCATGGAATGGACGCTATGGACCATATTGGCGATATTTCAGGGTAGGCTTATAGGGGACTAGCCCTATAAGGCTGGACGGTCACCGAGTATGGACGGTTACCAGGCACCCAGGTGAACCCTTCTAACACCAGTATGCACCATGGGCAGGTAGCAAAATGCCCAAGGTGGATATGTTTAAATCTTACTATACGAATATGCTCAATGGAAACTGTGGTACAGGAACATTTCCGGACGTATCCGAAGTCGATCCATTAGACTTAGCTCTTCGGTTTCAGATCGAGCAAAGATTCTATTAGAACAAAAATCCTCATATGGTTGTAAGCCTTGTAGACGCATTCATAAGCACATAAGGTACTGACTCTCCGTAAAGTTACACCTAGAAACGGCTAAGGATGATCTAGTCGTATAGAAGCTAGTCTACTCAGCGATATCAGCCTAGCCCTGATATGGAAGTTGTTCATCACTAGCGTCGGGCAGCCGGGAATAAGGATTCGCCGGAAATCGGCACTCCATGCGAATAGTGAATTATGACAAGCATCTCAAATCTTTGCTAAGATGGAAAAGCTAGCGGTAGTCGATGGTACCTCGTACTCTACCGGTGTCAAACTTCACCGCGAGTCTTCCATCATCAAGCTTTCTATATTAACTGCCACAGGCTCTAATGGCAGATTCATATCACTATGGCCGAAAGGGAAACACAGAACATTACATTGACCGCAGACGCAGATGATGCACGAAAAAAGTACACATCACTGGAGGCTCCGGAGGCCATCATTGTAATGCCAGAGGCAGACAGCCATCAGGTTGAAGAGAAGAGAGAGGCAGATGAACCACCGGATGGGGGTTACGGCTGGGTCTGTGTAGCATGCACATTCTTCATCAACGCACACACTTGGGGCATCAACTCCTCCTATGGTGTCTTCCTCGCCCATTACCTGAGCACCAGCTACTATCCCGGAGCATCAGCGCTCGAGTTCGCCTTCATCGGCGGTCTCTCGATATCCCAGGCTCTTGTGATCGCGCCGATTGCTACGTATGTAACTCGAGTTTACGGGACGAGGACTACATTGCTTCTCGGCGTAGCCTTGGAGACGCTTGCATTGATTGGCGCATCGTTCACACACCAGATCTGGCAGCTTTTTCTCAGCCAGGGTCTCTGCTTCGGGTATGGGATGGGATTCCAATTTGTTGGCTGTGTGGGGATAATACCTCAGTGGTTCACCAAAAGAAGAGGTCTTGCCAACGGCATAGGTACTGCAGGTAGTGGTTTAGGTGGTATGATGTACAGCTTAGCAACAAACGCCATGATCGATAGTTTAGGTGTCGAATGGGCATTCAGGATATTGGGTATCGTAGCATGCGTGGTTAACGTTGTTTGTGCCTTGCTAATCAAGGACCGAAATAAGGCCATTGGATCATCACAATTGGCATTTGACTACAATTTGTTCAAGAGAGGGGAGTTCTGGCTTCTGCTAGGTTGGGGGTTCTTCAGCATGATGGGTTACATTACGTTGCTATTTTCCTTGCCAAATTACGCTACCAGTATTGGATTGAGCTCACACCAGGGTTCTATCGTTGGGGCAGTCCTGAACCTTGGACAAGGGCTAGGCCGTCCACTTGTGGGCATCTTCTCTGACAAGACTGGTCGCATCAACATAGCTGGGTTTTGTACCTTCATCTCTGGCCTCTTTTGCTTCGTCATCTGGATCTTTGCGAAGAGCTTTGGGGTTTTAGTCTTCTTTGCGATCATTGTGGGGACCGTGGCCGGAACTTTCTGGACCACCATTGCACCTGTCGGTGCTGAAGTGGTGGGCCTGAAGGAGCTCCCTTCAGCTCTGTCTATCGTTTGGACATTTCTAGTCCTTCCCACAACCTGTGAGTGTTTTCATTCCGCTGATACCATCATATACCAACGTTTGTGGCTGACCACTAAATAGTTTCTGAACCGGTAGCACTGGAGCTGAGGGCGACTACTGGTGACATATATTTCCATGCACAGATTTTCACCGGTTTCATGTACGTAGCTGCAGCGTTGTGCACGTGCGGTCTACGGGCCTGGAAAGTAGGACAAATCGAACAGCTTACAATTGAACGAGAGAAAAAGCCAAAGGATGTCGTTGCATCAGCCGCTGAAGCCTTTAAGGGTCAGGCTGACTCTTCTGCATTATCAAAGAGTCATTTGATGAGACGCATGGTCATGTGGAAGAAAGTATGAAATATTATAGACATAGTGACTTGCAGTTCGCAAAACGCGTCGCTGAAGAAGACGTACATTTGCATACCAAGCAAAAGGCATTTGACACATAATTTCAGCTGGACCTTTTTGTGGGTGACTCCGGGCTCCGTTGTCTTTACAGCATCTAGTAGCTACTCCGTCCCAGCCTGCCTTGCCTGCACGGTTGTACTTGGACAGCGCGGTGTCATCCTCATTTGGAAGGTATTCAGAGCGTGCAAACAAAGTACATCCAATGTGAACATAATCAATCATCGCACAGGTGCGAATGTTGGCCAGTCTAATCGCAATGCAGAGTGGAAGGCCAGCTTCAAGGAGTCAAGTCGTCTCGCCTGTAGTGCCCCCCCACCCCAAAGTTGATGTTTACATGCCAAGGCGGACCACGCGCTAGCGTCTGGTGCTTCACCTTCCCACAACAAGGCTGTCCCTCTCGTGCCTTTCCCACTCGCATCCCCATCCACACCTCAACATCAACTTCACCATCTCTTCGAGCGCTTGACCTTACTCTACCTCGAACTCTTCCAACACGCTACTGATAATTCTCTTGCTCCGCAGCCAAAATGCGTGAAATTGTACGTCGTTCAACAAAGCTCAAAAAATTTCCAACGCGTCCCCTGCATACCCCACTATCACCAGACCATGGACTAACCCGTATCCTCGCTGTGAAATAGGTTCATCTTCAGACTGGACAATGCGTAAGCCAACTACCAAGCAATGTTGTTTGATCTTGCTAACGAGGCTAGGGTAACCAAATTGGCGCTGCCTTCTGGTTAGTCCACCCTCGATATCTAATCACAGGCTATCGAAAGCATACTCATACACTTTGGTGGAACAGGCAGAATATCTCTGGCGAGCATGGACTTGACGGATCTGGGGTGTGAGCAGTGCAAGAGATCCGAGGACCGCCATTTTACCTGACTCTGACTAGGTACAACGGAACATCCGACCTTCAGCTGGAGCGTATGAATGTCTATTTCAACGAGGTTATTGAAGCTCTTTCTATGCCCCAAGTCTTGAGCTCATATCATCACAGGCATCTCACAACAAATATGTTCCTCGTGCTGTTCTAGTCGACCTCGAGCCTGGGACGATGGATGCTGTCCGCGCTGGCCCCTTCGGCCAACTTTTCCGACCTGACAATTTTGTCTTCGGTCAGTCTGGTGCCGGAAACAATTGGGCAAAGGGCCACTATACCGAGGGCGCGGAGTTGGTGGACCAGGTGCTCGATGTAGTGCGGCGTGAGGCCGAGGGCTGCGACTGCCTCCAGGGCTTCCAGATCACGCACTCCTTGGGAGGTGGAACTGGTGCTGGGATGGGTACGCTGCTAATCTCGAAGATCCGCGAGGAGTTCCCAGATCGTATGATGGCTACGTTCTCCGTGGTGCCGTCACCCAAGGTGTCTGACACGGTCGTTGAGCCCTATAACGCAACCCTCTCCGTGCATCAACTGGTTGAGAACTCGGATGAGACCTTCTGCATTGATAACGAAGTGAGTGCATTTCTGCCAACCCGATCTAATCATAACTAATAGTGCTAGGCACTCTACGACATCTGCATGCGCACACTCAAGCTGAATAACCCATCCTACGGCGACTTGAACCATCTTGTCTCAGCTGTCATGTCTGGTGTTACTACTTGTTTCCGCTTCCCTGGTCAACTCAACTCCGATCTCCGCAAGTTGGCCGTCAATATGGTGCCCTTTCCTCGACTACACTTCTTCATGGTCGGCTTTGCACCTCTCACCAGCCGTGGTTCTTCCACTTTCCGCGCGGTCACTGTTCCAGAATTGACTCAACAGATGTACGACCCAAAGAACATGATGGCTGCCTCTGACTTCCGAAACGGCCGCTACCTGACCTGCGCTGCTATCTTCCGTGGTAATGTCTCCATGAAGGAAGTTGAGGATCAGATGCGGAACGTCCAAAACAAAAATGCATCCTACTTCGTTGAATGGATCCCCAACAACGTCCAGACTGCTCTTTGCTCCATCCCTCCCCGTGGTCTAAAAATGTCATCAACCTTCATCGGTAATTCCACGTCTATCCAGGAGCTGTTCAAGCGTGTTGGCGACCAGTTCAGTGCCATGTTTCGTCGCAAGGCTTTCTTACATTGGTATACTGGTGAGGGAATGGACGAGATGGAGTTCACTGAGGCCGAGAGCAACATGAATGACTTGGTTTCCGAGTACCAGCAATACCAGGAAGCCTCCGTCTCAGAGGGCGAGGAAGAGTAGTGAGTCACCTTTGTGTACCTTTCCAAACGTAAAGATTTAATGGTGCTATCTCTAGTGAAGAGGAAGCTCCCGTTGAGGGCGAGGAGTAGAGACTACCAGCATAATACTCTTGCCTCCGAGTAGGTAGGTTACAGCAGCTAGCGTTTGCTTTTATTCTCACGAATGATGTAGATCATGGGGTTCAGACTGTTTATGTTTTCTAGCGAAAAATAGTGGCGCGAGCACACGTATTAGGATCCCCATTCAAGTGGAAATTATCCTTTGAGAGAACAGCGTGAGCGTCTTGCAGATATCATTTCTTTGATGTGGTGATATTCCCTATGGACATGCTGTCTACTTGCTGGCTGAGTACGCGTACTGTGTCGTTGCCCTTATGCTTGTGCGGCTTTGGAGGGCTTTCGCACTGCCTCACGGGACCATCCTCTCTATAGGGCCAGGCTACGAAAACTGCCTCCATACGCAATGCCAAGGTGCCGATTTGCTCGAGGTATCTCTTTAGAGGTTTCTCTGCTGAAGAATATCTGTGATTGGATGGAGTGGGGTTGGTCATGATATCACAGCTGGGGTAATGTGGAAATTGAAGTCGGAACACTCTTTCTTATGAAGCATGCTTTGATACGACTGATATCAGCATGTTCATAATGTTCCAAAGATGGACTCTCCTGCTAACACAGACTGGGCGTACGATTAGCTTCTGCACAAGCTGATCGATAGGGAGTAGTTGGTCAAAGATGGATTTCAGTGCTTTGCAAACTTTTCTGCATTCATTGACTACCAATTCCCGCCCTATGTACAACTTGTGCAGTGCTTTTTGGGTATATAGTAAGAGATGGTACTACACACACACCCCCGATCGCGACCGGCGCGATCCACTCAAACCTCATTACTCGGATACTCCACCTCTCCACTCCCCACAAAATCCTCCTTGATACTTCTCATACTGACAAACCTACTCAGCAAATTCGCCGACCCAGCTTTATCATTCGTGCCGCTCGCCCTCGCACCGCCAAACGGCTGCTGGCCCACCACCGCCCCGGTGCTCTTGCAATTGATATAGAAGTTCCCGGCGCTGTTGCGCAGCATCTCCTCCGCGAAGCGTATCGCGTGGCGGTCTTTTGCGAACACGGCGCCTGTGAGGGCGTAGTCGGATGTGGTGTCGATGAGTCTGCACATGTCGGCAAAGGCGTTTTCCTTTTGGGAGTCGTAGACGTATAGTGTGAGGATCGGGCCGAAGAGCTCGGTGCTAAGGAGGGGATGGTGCGGGTTGGTGGTGAGGTAGATTGTGGGGTGGATGAAGTAGCCGGTTGAGTTATCGTAAGTGCCTCCTACGAGTAGTTCGAGCTCTTTGTCGTTTTTGGCTTCGTCGATTACTCTTTTGAGTTTGTTGAACGATGCTTGATGGATTACCGGGCCGATGAAGTTGCCGAATTCGGTGGGTGGGCCGACTTTCAGGGCTTTTGTTTGGGCGATCAGGGCGGGTTTGATGGTGGGCCAGAGGGAGGAGGGCAAGTAGGCTCGGGATGTGGCGCTGCATTTCTGGCCTTGGTATTCGAAAGCGCCGCGGATGGTGTTGATCGTTGTGTTGTGTGGATCGGCGCTTGAGTGGACCAAATGGTAATTCTTTCCGCCTGTTTCGCCGACGATTCTCGGGTAGCCTCGATATTTGCCTTCTGCTACATTGGTAGCGATCTTGCCGTACAAGCTGCGGAACACGGTGGTGCTGCCTGTGTAGTGCAGGCTTGAGAATTCTCGGTGAGCGAGCACGACAGAGGTCACTTCGACAGCGTCGCCGGGAACAAACTGGATTACATCGGGTGGAAGACCAGCTTCCAGGAGGATGCGGTATATAATGTAGTTCGAGGCTATTGCTGATGGAGACGGTTTCCACAATACGACATTGCCCATAAGGGCTGGAGCACAAGGAAGGTTGCCGCCAATGGCTGTGAAATTGAATGGGGAGATGGCATACACGAAGCCTTCGAGCGGCCGGTATTCAACGCGGTTCCAGACACCCGGAGAGTTGTGAACGGGTTGTTGGGCATACAGATCTTGAGCATACTGGACATTGAATCGGAGGAAATCGCAAAGTTCTGCCGCCGCGTCGATTTCGGCTTGCCATGCATTTTTTCCCTGTCCGATCATCGTTGCGGCCATCAGCTCGTAGCGGTATTTACCACTGATGAGATCTGCAGCTTTGAGGAAAATGGCAGCGCGGTCGTTAAAGGGTAGCGACTCCCAAGCCGGTTTAGCTGCGAGAGCGGAATCAATGGCACGAGAGACATCAATGGAGCTGGCATTCGTGTATTGGGCAACTACTTGTTTGTGGTTTGACGGATTTGCTTGTGTGAGAGGAGGTGTTTCCCAAAGCTGTGGAGGAAATTCAGCCTCTTTCTTATAAGGGCTCGGTAAATCCTTGTGCTTGTGCTTACAGTCTCAAGAAAGGACCTGCGATCTTCAATTCGGATGATTGAGGGTATCTTACCTCTTTGCCGTCGATCACTGTGGGTACCTCCAGCGGTTTCTGCCCAAAATCGTGGATAGCTGCTTCAAGAGCTTTCCTATCGGGCGATCCTTTGGCATAATGTTTCTGCATTTTCAACAATCAGCATTATGGTCTGGCCTCTAGATATACACCCACGTTGTTTTCGTTCTCCACTTTGGGCACTTTGTACGTTGCAATAGTCGCCATATTTGTAGACTTCAAGCCAGTCAATAATCCAATCCTGGAGCAAAGTGCACTATGAGACAATGATTTGTACGATATTTTCCCGAGTAATTGAGGACCTCTGCCTGCCATTGATATCTTCAAACGACGAGAAGTGGCTTGGAGAACGTGGGATTTTGCTTCGTCTTGAACAGCTTCTGTACCGATTCTAACCGTTGTAAGGGCCGAGGTATTGCCGATCTGATTAGATAGCAAAGTGTTGCGATGCTTATCGGTACCAAGTTTGCCTGTTACGTAGAGCGAATATTGAGCAGCATGAAATTGTAGTTGAAACATACTCAGAACAAACCCAAATCTACCGTATTTTGAATATTCCACCACCGCTGCAGCTTCGCCTATCTGGAATCTCTGGACCAGTGTCCAGTCTCACTCAAAGACCTAGAATCATTCACATCATGAGCTCCTGAAGACAGAAGCAGTGGCTGTGACTTTTCGACACAGGTCTTGACATTCTGCTATTCAACACCAATCCGAGTGAGAGTATCCCACTCCTCGCTTCCCTCTTTCAAGCATCGTCTCACCAGAAGTCACCTTCGCCATGGACTATCTCCAAGGTTCTCAGCCCTTCCTCATGTTTCAGCTCTTGACTTCTACTGATACTTCTTACCAGACTACCTCCCCCAGGCAGCCCGCTTCTACAACGATTACTACCAACCTTACAGCGCTTACCTCAAGCCCGTTCTGCGTACCCTTTTACTCACCCAATCCTACTTCTATCGTTACCTATTTCCAACACTCTATCCTCTCTACACACTCACAAACAATGCGATTCAGTCGCTCTCGTCCGATGCCCCGGACTTATTCACCCTGGGTATTCTTGCCGCGGTACTGATCGTATCAATGAAGTTGCTGGATTACATGCGGAAGACGATTGTCTATTGGATCAGTATGGCCATGCGATTAGCTATGTGGGGAGTGGTCGCTGGGTTGGGTGTGTATGTGTGGCAGAGGGGTGCCGAGCAGAGCGTGGAGGACTTTGGGTGGGTGTGGGGCCTTCTGGCAGGTCTTGGCGAGGAGGGAAAGAAAGTTGGTGGACGGAAGGCTGCGGGGCGAGAGAGGGATGCGAGGAACATGGCTGGATCGGGGCCAAGGCGAAGGACGAGAGGAGCCGGTTGGTAACGTAAGAGATGTGGGCACAGTGCAATGTATAGTATCTTACGAGGAGAATGGCGTGTTTTGACCACTTGGAATAAGGAGAAAGATCTAGGTGGTCATGCACGTCGCTATACCCCGTTGCCATGATTAACGGCCATAGTTGAAGATACCTGGTATGAAGCGTACTCATTTGCGCCCTCTCCCTCAATGCCATCACTATGTAGATTGCTCCCATTAATTCGCCCACTAATATAAGTCTAATCTGAGTTGGGGTATAGTCCATGAAGAACATGCATTGGGAAGAAACCCTGGAATCCAATCAATACTGAGAGCTTCGACGTATGTCCTCATCCTCATAATTCATCTCAATTTCGTCATTTGGTTCTTTCGGCTCTTGGGCTTCGTGATATTGTGTCATGTCGTCAATGTAGCTGAGAATTGCGCCAACACTGTCCTCTTTCTGTACGTCCAGTTGCAGGAAAGACACCATGCTGAAATCGTCAATCAATTGAGCAACAGCTCTGTTGAGGCGCTTGAAGCTTCCCCCCGCCATGACTGAATTTGCTGATGAAGGATCACTGGTTTTCTGTTGAGCTGATTCAAGTGCAGCCTGGCTGTCAGTTGGGTCGTCGTCCATCAACGAAGTATCTGGGTCTAAGAAGCGCTTCAATTCTTTCTTTGACACGGAGCCTTTCACTAGATCCATCTTGCTCAGTACATTGACGTGTGGGACTTCCAGCATGATCATCGCACTCATTGCAGAGAGAGTGCCGGCAAAGTACTTCGCTCTGTCCACCACGAAAGTTGATTCGAGCAAGTAGGTGGCGCAGATATTGACATTAAGGGAGCCCGCACGTGTGAGATGCTTCACCAGAGCGGGAACTATAGGTATGTGGGTGTAGAGTTCGATTTGGCCGGGCATATCGATTATGATTAAGTATTCTTCAGTGAGAGGATCTATGGCCTCTGTGAGGAAGTCTAGGTTTTCTAGCAAAAACCTGCATGCAGTCAGCAATGTTCACTGCCAGCATCTTATGTGTTATAATGCACTCAAAGCAATAAATCAACCCTCCATTCGGGCCCAAGCCCATCTCTTCCATCACATCCTCGAGGGATATGAGCTCCTTGATGTCTAGATCCGGCTCATACACAAAATCTTCAGCCGCAGGATCAAGGTTGACGTAGAAGCATGAACGCTTGTTGACTCGAAGGTGTTGTATGAGGGCAGAGCAGAAAGTGGTCTGGTACACTCGTCAGATGTATTCTATCTAGATGGGTGGATGAATGCGCACACCTTGCCGGCGCCCGCCGGACCCATAACAAGGACACCAAATTTGCTCATTTTACCGTGCAGACTCGTCTTGGAAATGTACGAGCGCGAATCAGTTGTTCCGAAGCATCTAAAAGTCCGGAGGTCTCAAGCACGGCCCGTCTATTTTCCCCTGAAAATGGCGTCAACCACGCTTGTGCTCGGCCGTACATCGGCATCCGGTAGCCAAAAGTCACCGTCCGTGGGGTTTCTTTTCTTGAGCTGAAGTTTTACAACATCCGATTATCCACACTTTCAATTTACATCCTCATTCCGTTCTCGACACATATCAAACTCATATCCACTATACTTCTTGCAGAGATCTCATCAACATGGTCAACCAGACCCACATCAACGGGACGAATGGGACCAACGGTACCCACAAGAAGGAGACCTTCCTCTTCACCTCTGAATCGGTGGGCGAAGGGCACCCAGATAAGATTGCAGACCAAGTATCTGATGCTATTCTTGATGCTTGCCTTTCTGAAGATCCGATGTCGAAGGTCGCTTGCGAAACTGCTACCAAGACTGGTAACTAAGCCTGGAAGTGATTTGTACGCAACGCTAATCGCTACTAAAGGATTGATATTCGTCTTCGGTGAAATCACCACCAAGACGCGTATTGACTACCAGAAGACCATTCGTAATACGATCAAAGACATCGGATATGACAGCTCAGACAAGGGATTTGATTACAAGACGTGCAGTGTGCAAGTTGGCATCGAGGAGCAATCGCCCGACATCGCACAAGGTTTGAAGTTGGACCAAGCGCTGGAAAAGCTCGGTGCAGGGGATCAAGGCATCATGTTTGGCTACGCAACTGACGAAACACCCGAATACTTCCCATTGACCTTACAATTAGCCCACAAGCTCAACAAGGAAATGTCAGATTCGAGGAGGAACGGAAGCCTGCCATGGCTCCGGCCTGACACCAAAACCCAAGTCACCATCGAGTACGAGGACGATGGAGGTGCAGTCGTTCCAAAGAGAGTGGATACCGTTGTCGTCAGTGCTCAGCATAGCGAATATATCACGACCGAATACCTCCGGAAGGAGATCCTCGAGAAGGTCGTAAAAAAGGTCATCCCAGAGAAATACCTCGATGACCGTACCATCTACCATGTAATTCATCCGTCAGCTTTGTAGATGGCTTCACTGACACAATCCAGATCCAACCTTCCGGTCTCTTCATCATTGGTGGGCCCATGGGTGACGCTGGCCTGACCGGTCGAAAGATCATCGTTGATACATACGGCGGGTGGGGCGCTCATGGAGGTGGGGCGTTCTCCGGAAAAGATTACTCGAAGGTGGATCGCTCTGCTGCCTACGTAGCTCGTTGGATTGCGAAATCCCTTGTGCACGCCAAGCTGGCTCGCCGCGTACTGGTCCAACTCTCATACGCAATAGGTGTTGCCGAACCCCTTTCAATGTTCATCAACTCCTATGGCACCTCCGACAAATCCTCGGATGAGTTGGTCAAGATCATCCGAAGCAACTTCGATCTGAGGCCTGGTGTCATCGTCAAAGAGCTTGACCTCGCAAAGCCGATCTACCTTCAAACTGCGAAAAATGGACATTTCACCAACCAGGACTTCACATGGGAGAAACCCAAGACCCTGAAATTTTAATGGATCTCGGCATCAGCATATCTTTAGCGATTTCCTTCATGTCATGAACATTACGATGATACCATTCCTGCGCTTTGTTTTCAACAACTCAAGGCGCTTCGGGGTCAACAAAAGGTGTTCGTTGCATTCAACATAGATCACTGAGTCTGTATAGAGGCAGTATATGCCGCACTGGGGTTTCGGAGATTCAACAATCTTCCACACCCCTAGGATGGCGACCATTCTTATCTGTTCATAAGATACATTGGCATACAGAATTCAACACTCTTAGATTAGCGGGAGGGCTTCGAATATTCGGCATTCAACAAATCTTGTCGAATCTGAAGCACTCAATTGCAGATGGAGCTTTAGAATTCAACAAGATACTTGACATAGGCGGCACAGATATTGCCTTGGTTAGCATAGGTAGTACTGGAGTTCAGTTGCCTAGGGCTTCGAATAACAAACCACCTTTCTCATGGAATTACTTGCTACCATAACGCCTTCAAGGTCCAGTCCAGGCCCTCCACGCTGCTAACTTTTTCTTAGATTAATTGCGCATACAGGTGCATATACTTTGGTGTGCGTCCAACGGGACGAGCCTTGATTTCTTCCATGGTATGTGCGCTAAGGAGGCTGACTGGTGCAAGAGGGTGTGGTGTTTCAGCTACCTTGATACCAAGATTCTGCCAAGCGAGCTGAAGCAAGGTTGTTCCTAGTTACTTATCTATTTCCATGAGGCTCTGCCCAGCTGTCACCGGCTTCCTACCGGGCGGCCTTGTCAGTATCAAATCAGGCAGCCACATGCAACAGAGTGCCGAACTCCCCCGATCATGGTAGGAACCCAAGATGCAAGTCAGGCGAGCTAACGAATGATGCCTGCCCTGCATTGCTCTGAAACGGGATTTTACGAGAGCCATCCTTCGAGGCTTAGGCATTTGTCACACCAAGGCTAACCAAGGATATGGATGCGGCTTTCGGATCTAGCCACGCGCATTCCTCAATGCTATGATGGCGTTTTGCTCGCATGAGTTGGTATCGAATCACCAATCAAAGGGAGGGTGTCCTCTTGGCAGTCGTAGATGGGCCAATTCGAACAAAGGCAGAACAGATATGTAAGCACCGCAGGCCCCTCGTCCATGCTTGTACTGCACTAGAGACCGAAGCCGCAATGTGCCAATCTTCAGCCAGCCCCCGTACCGTAGGCGACAGACGTAGACGTTCGAGGCGGGCATTACTTCACCACTTCCCCAGTAATTTTGAAGCTCGCTTCTTTCAGGCCAGGCGTAGAATTGCAGGGAGTGGCACAGACGCTTGATGGAAATAGAAAAGGAAAAGGCGGCAGCGGTTCAGGTCTCGCTACCGAAGTTTGGGTAGTGGACGATGACGGTCCTTCAGATCCGCGAATGATTGGCGAATGGCAATATCGCCTCCCATCATGCTTCTTTACTCTAGGATCGATGGACGTCCTGTCGACTCTGACTGCAGATCGCGGTTCGATGGCATGCCCCAAGCAAGCCCGAAGACATCGTCTCCACTATCAAGTCCATTTAATGCCCTCCCTGCCTCAGCCATTGCACGAAGGGCGGAGCAATCCCCCATGAATGGGAGTCTGTGCGCTGAACAACTTAGGTTCGTGGCTTCCCTTCCGGAGCGATCGACATTACCCGTGCTTTTTATCTTTTATGCATCATGTCGCCCGTGGGATGTTTGCCCAGCCTTCCTTCCAGCCTTTCTTGGAAAGACGACCATGAGTGGTTGATTGGGGTCGAGATTGGAAGGATCGACTGCAAAGATGTGGCGTACATGACGAATCAAGGCAGTATGTTGGGGTCGATGGACTCTGGTAGACACTAGTAAATACTACATAGGTAGACTTCTCCCTTCCCTTCCCCTTGCCGCCCACGCCTTCGCTCTCCCATCGCATCATCCCGCCCCGTCCTTGCAGTGGTAGATCACTTAGCTCCGTGCTAGTGAGCTAGCCTCATGAGCTACCAGCTAGCAATCCGATTAGCCATGGAAATCCTGCCAAAGGTTGCTCATCTGACTGACTGGGAAGAGTTCGTATTGACCACATGGTGATCCGTAGCTCGATCCCTTTGTTCCTTTGGCGGCTACTGCGATTAGACACAACGACCATATGACTTGCCTTCTGGACCCTTTTCTCAAGCAAGGGGGGGGATTGGCGTGGAAAACCTTAGGAACGAACGACAGGTTCTACTCCTGCATCAAGGCTTGCTTGCTGCCTGCAGCGGCATGTCAAGTCCGCTTGATCCAGAGGGAGCGGTATCTTGCATTGCAGCATTAGTTTCCTCTCGAGCATTGACGATCCTGCGCGCTACTCTCGCCGTGTCAGAGAGATCATTGGTCACTCAGATATCTCTTAGCATATGGATTAGTAGCTACCTTACTATTCTATGGAATACCAGGTATCCGGTCAATGCACTTGGAACCTCGAGCTAGACTCCACATCTTGTCCACTCTTTTCATCTGTACTTTCTTCGTGCTCCTTCTCGGAGTCAGTGAGTGAGTCAGATAGAATCCCCTGCCGTTTCAGACTTCATCGTGACTAGAACTAGAATAGTTATCGGTCGTATTACGGTGCATTACTGCGTTACTGCACTGTTCGTTACGAGCTCCTCCTGACGACGTCCTACTCATCACACTTGAACACTCCGACACTCCGACACTTATCTTTAACATGGCACCGCTCCCCTTCAATCTGGAGTGTTGAGGATCCTCACTTGGAAGGTTAGCCAGTAGTTGTCTGTCCGTCGGTGGTCTGCATCTTGCAACAAAGGCCTTCGGACCGCCAAATCTTCCCTCCTGGCACTGGAGCCAATCCAGTAAAGGGCCCCGTCTATTCCATACTTATCCAATCCATCGTGCATAGCTCGCACATAGCCCCTACTACTGTTCTTGCTTATCGAATCATCGACGGATTACCTACTTGTGTCACACTGTTCATCGACTGCCCGAAACTACTTAGGCTACTCAATCGCCCCCTTCCCCCCATCCCCCCCCCCCCCCGGGACATCCCATCGTCGGTTGCTAAACTAGGTAGCTAATCCTGACTTGTCCGTCTTCCGAGGCGTGCGATAATTGGGGCAAAAAGGCAGACCCATCACATCCCCCATCCCCGCCCGACCTTGCAGAAACATCACCCAATGTCCGCATGGCCCAACCACCAAACACACCCGTAAAACCAATCGCGACCACCTGCCCCAGTACCCACCTAATTACACCGTGCAGCTTACCTTACCTACCCGTCCGCCTCCACCCTCTGGCTTAAGGGTAGCATAGTGCCCGGAAGGAGGGGTCCTAAGCTTTCCGTGCGCGACTGGCCTGCATGCAACGACTCGCGCCAGAGCTTCCGAATCAACACCTGGCTCGTGCCATCATCGTCGTCGCCATTTCCTCCGCCATCCTGCAGCGGGCGCCTTTGCGCACCGCCACCGTAGGGGCGACGAAGTTGGCCGCCAGCTCGGCCAAGGCTGCCGCACCACACTGGCCATCATGTACTCGGCGGCGGTCCCCGCGACATCATCGATGAATGGCATGAGAAGTGGCATAATTGACGGTACCATCAATCCAGCAGCGCTGAACACGCCTGGTAAGTGATCTTTCATCGGGTAGGCGCCGCTATGACATTCTTCGCTGCTTTGTTTGCGACTAGCCGCGAAAGTTCTACGACTGCGTTGGCAAATGGACGCTCTTCATGCACTTTCATGCGATCGCTCCATTTCCAAGGAACTGCGGACTGATAATCATTGTCCCGAATAGTGTCTGTCCTTTCCACCTCGTCGTCCACCAACGCCCAGATCAGTCCACGGGGCCAAAAGAGGAGCCGATCTCCAGAACAAGGTGGAGATCAATTCGGGACTGGAGCCGAAGATGGTACGTTTCCGCAAATCATGCAGGTATCCGTACATGAGGTGGCGGTTTAGTTGGAAGAGGGTGTCATGGAATAAACCCAGACTTGTCAACTAATTCGAGTGACCTGCACAGACGACCAAAAGCCGAAAAAGCGTGGCAGACCACCCAAGTCGAAGCTCTCTGGCGAAAGCCCGACTACACTCCCTTCGCAACAATTGAACCACAGTAGTCCCGAGCAGTCAAGGACTCCTCAGCTAGAACCACAGGACCTACCACAAGGCATCGCCAGCACTCCCACCAAGACTTCTCCACCGAAAGCAACACCTACAAAAGCCGTGATCAAGGCCCTGCCGACTGTGAGGGACCACACCACTGATCAATTGACATATGAGCAGGATGAATACATACCAAGAGAATATGACGAACAAGGCGAAAGGAAAGTCTCACCCACAGGGGAGCCGTTGGGAAATCGCCAGTTCAAGATGCGGACGTTTTACGTAGCGCATAGAGGCGAAAAGCGTTTCATGCTGGCTACGGAATGCGCACGTGTCTTGGGCTATCGAGACTCGTACCTCCTCTTCAATAAGAACCGCTCGTTGCACAAGATCATCGCTACACAACCCGAGAAGGACGAATTGATACATCAAGAAATACTTCCATATTCGTATCGATCGCGGCAGATTGCCATCGTTACCGCCAAGTCGATGTTCCGTCAATTCGGTGCGCGAGTGTTTGAAGGAGGGCGGCGGGTTCGAGACGATTATTGGGAATCGAAAGCCATCAAACAGGGCTTCACTGAGGAAGATTTGGCGGGCGACAAGCGTCCTGGAGCTTCCAAAGCAAAGGAGGCTGCAGCCGCTGCGGAGGCGAGTCAGGCTCCTTTCGTCTCGACTATATATGGTCATCCGCAAGCCGTCATCTACGCCAGCGCGACCATGGAAAGCTCCGATCCACGTCAACATTATGGCAGCCTACCGGCGTTATCCAAAACGGAGGACTCACGCATGCAAGTCTACGGGAATATACCGAGGCCGAGGCAAGAGATTGCAGGCGCAGCGTATCAAGATCGGACACAGACGAGTCCAGCCGCAGACGTGATGCATCAAGCCTCTAATGCAGCCGAGCTCAACAAGCAGCATACCCAGCAGCGAGCAGCCCGAGGGAAGATATTCAAGGAGGTCTACGAGCGAGAAGCGGAGACACCAGTCTCGACCCCACAACAGAAGGTCGACCAGAGTCCTGTTACACAATCACCCCACCTTCCCTCATCTACCATGATGAGCAGCCAGATGCTGCAACACCAAGCCTCTCAGATTATGTCGCCCCAAAACGCCTACTCTACCCATCACCAACAACCTGGTCACCATCAAAATCCACACTTACAGTCACCTATCAGAGGCAGCATGCCATCATCCATCCGCCCAGATCACTCCCTCCATCAACGCTCCTCCATTTCCTACCCCTCCGGTCAGCAAGGTCATCAACCTTCATCCTACGGTTACCCTCACCCGAACCAGCAGATGTGGGGCCATCCACCACCTCATCCACAACCACAACAATCCCCAAACCTCTCTCATCACCCCGGCATACCTCAATTTTCGCCGTCCCCGCACCCACAACAACCGAACATCCAGCACCACCCTTCTCAATCGCCACATCCCCAACACGCGCCACAGCCGTCCCCAACTCTCCACCATAGTCAAAGCTCTGGCTCCATGCACGGGTCGATGCAGTACCCAAACATGGCCGGCATGCCCGGCGGCCCGTCAGGCTACAGCAACGCCGCGACGATGGCGGGCGTCAGAGCGATGTATCCACCACAAAGCGCTAGCCCAGGCCAGCAGCAATACCTGCCGCAACAGGGTACAACCGGTGCTCAGCAGGCCGGTATGCAAGGCTGGGCGCCTCCGTCACAGCAACAGCAACAGCAACAGCCGGGCCAGTCATGGCAGGGCTATCCCAGCACCAGCCAATATTGAAGAAAAGAACGTTTTCCGTCGAGTGTCGACGCCCGAAGACGATGTAGAATGATTTGATGGACATGATGCTGATGGAAATGCGGCATATGCGTGGGATCTGCATCGTGATTTTGGCCGGTCATCTGTACCATTTCTTCTTTTTCCGACCTTTTCTTCTCTCTTTTTCTTCGTGTTTGTGCAGGACTTCGATTCATAGGGCAAGGAGTTACGTACAACATACATCTTTTTGCATTTTCCACGGGCGTATGAGCGAGCTATGCTGCGAGCAGGGCGGAGGAATCATCTTATCGAATACGTGCTAGGGAAGGTACAGGGCAGGGCAGGGAAGGGATTTACGGGATTCGCATTTCCATTGCAGGGCGGGCGGGCGTTTTTTGGGATTTTTGTACACATATCTACCACAGCGGAAGGGGGAGGGCATCACAATTGTTTTGCTTTCGCGTTTCGCGCTTCTCTGTTTTTCTTCTTTACAGATTCTGCATTCGTACACTCTTTGTAATTATCCCCTTTTGACATAACTCTTTCCTCCGATCGCTGGTGAATGGAGAACAACAGGAGAATGAAATGCGTATCAGGATTCCGTATTCTGTGTTACTCGATATTTCTATGAGCAATCCGATTTTCGGTCATTATCATTTTAATTTTGTGTGGAGGCGGACATCAACAGTAGCATCGGGAATTGAATATGCGTAATCGCTTTCTAGAACCACCTTGTGGACGGAATAAGCAAAGTAGTTGTTGAGGTCTGGGTATATGCAATATGTATCCCAGATTGAACATTTGGGGAATGGGAAATGGGAAGTGTATGTACAGAATTGCCCGTATTACATACATACCGCCATAGGTACGCAAGATACTGCCAGAGGAGGGAGATACCAACGGGTATCTCGGACTATTTATTAGGCAATCAATCGCATATTTAGACGAGAAAAGAATATCCGATATCAAATATAGTATTCCGTTTGGTATTCCAGAAAGGAGTATTTTCACACCAAGTCTCAAACATGGGATTGTGTCGTGTCCAGACGCGCTGAAATATATGTTTGTATTGTATTATCTGTCCGCCTACCTCCCCTTTCCCCTTACTACGGGATGAAGAGAGAAGCTAGGAACTTTTTTTCCTAGGTACGTGTTTTGCTATCTACCTCCACTCATACATACATGACTACCTAACAAAGATTAATACAAATGCGCCTCGGGTCGGAAGACTAGGACCGGAAGGGAAGGGAGAAATGGATAGGGGGATTTCCTTTTCCTGAGAGTATGTATATACATTTGAAGAGAAAAAAGAAACAGTGCGTTTGAAGTTGCGGAAAAAGTCGCTATGCAACAGGAATGGAAAAATGAGGCGCTATGCTCCCGTGCTCCAGATTGATGTAACGCCGATGTGCGCCTTCGCTTTCGTTTGCTGAGGGATGATGATGGATATTAACGCTGGGTGATGGCAAGATGTGATGGGAAAGGCGAGTCGTGAGGAAGGAAATCTGGCTGATAAAGCGCCGTGTCACCCTAGGGCGGAGAGCGGTGGAAGGTGTGTGAGGCGTTATCAGGTATGAAGAAGCCAGTGCTCGAGGTGGTAGATCCAGCTCACCACTGCGCACTGTTCTGCCTCGAGCTGCTCCTGCTGCTCGAGCCCTGACTGCCGCCGGGGCTCAGCTCGCTCTCCTGAGTCGGCACCACCTGCTGCCGAATACTCTTGATCCACTCGCATTGCAGCAACTCCGCCGCACTGGCCCTCCGCTTCGGGTCCCGATCGAAGCACCTTTTCAAGAACCCGATGCCCTCTCCGCTCAGCTGCTCCCGGCTCGGCAACTGCGGTGGGTTGCCCTGCGCGATGTTGTACATGATAGCCCATTCGTTGTCCAGACTCGCCCAGGGGCGGCGACCGGTGCTCATTTCGAGGATGACGCAGCCGAGCGACCAGACGTCGATGGCGCCGAGGCGGCCTTCGTTGCTGCCTTTGATGACTTCGGGGGACATGTACATTGGGGTTCCGGTCATGGATTTTTGCTTCTGAGGGACTTTGGGCAGGGCGGGGGTGTCGAGTGTTTTGTTGTTGGTGGAAGGTGCTTCGGTTGGGGGCTGGAGGGTTTTGTTCTGGCGAGCGATGACCTTGGCGGCACCAAAGTCCACGTACTTTATTACGCCATTGTGGTCGAGGAGGATGTCTGGAGGGCAGCAAGATCAGAAAATGGTAGTGTTGAAGGGTTTGGGGGATTGAACTTACTCTCGGGCTTGATATCGCGATGGGCGATACCACTTTGGTGCAGGTATGCTAGGCCTTCCAACATCTGTAGCGCGTAGACCTGGATGACTGTTTCGTCTTCGATACGTCCGTGTTCGAGTAGGTTCGCCAACGAACCACCGGAGCAGTATTCCATGAAAATGTATACCTTGTCTCGATGGACCTCAATGCCGTAGTATGACACAATATTCGGGTGGTCAAGCACCTCAAGTACAGCTTGCTCGTCCCGGATTTGGCCGGCTACCGTGGGGATCAATTGGGGGTCCTGAAGTCTGATTTCTTTCACGGCCATCAAATATCCCGAGTCAAGGTTAATGGCAGCGTACACTGAGCCAAACGTACCTCCCCCAACAAATTGACCCTGTTGCCAGCGCATACTTACGTTAGTCGCTGAAGACGAGAGATAGGTCAGCGAACGGTCAGCGTCGTTTGTTTCTTCCATAACACGGCCCAAAGCACGTCGTTCGGCGCTCTTTAACCTTCTGATCTCGTCGATCTCGTACAAATGGGAAAGCCATTGTTCCCTAACAAGCTCCGATGCCTCTGCGTCGTTCTTCATCCGACTGATATCCATCTTCCGGAACTGGCCCGCTAGAGCTTCGATTCTTTGTTTCTCTGCCTGTGCAGCCAATGTCGATTTGGCTCCCATGATATCAAAATGTGAGATCAACAGCGACATACACCCAGCAACCTTCATTCGTAATCGAATGAATTCCTCGTCGCTGATGGACAATATGTTTGGCCCTTGGGTCATCATCATTGCGAATTCGAGCGCAACAACTGCCCACCTAAAGGTCTTCCTATCCGAGGCCACACAGTCGTCGCATATGAAACTCACCCAGTCCAATGCCAGTCTCGTGAGCTTTAGGTTGTTCATCATCCTCCGATTGACGTCCATATACGTCACAGAACGCTTCCCAAATTCCGTTGCAAAAGCAAAGCATGTCTGTATAAGCTCTTGATTTTCGAGGCCCTTGGTCTGCTTTCTTATTATCTCGACACTCTCCATGATAGTATTAGAGAGCTTGTAAGCTGTTTTCTTAATCTTTCCCAGCTCCATGTTAACTCTTGGCAGGTTTGCTCGCATTTCAGTCAAAATATCCAGCTTCATGCCTATGGCTTGCAGGAAAGTCGCTCGTGCGTTCTGCAGCCGTTGCAATGAGCCATCCGCAACAAGTCGGAGTCGACCAGGCCGGATATCGATTGAGGGCGCACGCATGGGCACCTCTAGCTTCCTACTATCCCAATACAATGGCTCGTCCGGCCGCACGATGAGCACGTACGGATTCGAAGGGTCTTCCATGACCACCTCGTCCGGATTGAAAGATGTTCCGAGGATCGACTGAATGTCTCGAGGTCGATCCCACAGCGACGGTGACGCTATTAAAAAGATACCGTCATGGTGAAACGTTGGACTGGTGATGAAGAAGTGGCCGGACTCCATGAGGGCATCGTAAAGAAATCGCAATTGTGTCCTCTCTAAGCTGATGTTGAAGTCTGTGGCGTTCTCGAATCGTTGACTTAAAAGCCTTGAGAATCGAAACAATTTTCTTTGCCGAACTCGCACCGAGTCCAATATCTGCTTGTATCGCTTATCCACATTGACCTCGTTTTCATCTGGTCTTCTTGTCAACTCACGCTCGAAATGAGTAGTGAGGCGCTGTAATGCCTTGGCCGTTAATCCGCTGAATTGTTCAGCAACTTGAACATCGCCTCCGTCCAAAAATCGACCAATCTCATTAGAGAAGTCCCACTCCTGTTCCAAGACCTCCGCCTCCTTGAAAGTATTTCTGTTCCCAACCAATTGTGCGTTCAACATCTTAAAGTAGAATTTTAGTGCATCGAGAACCACCAGATCAAAGTTGTCGTCGATACATGGGGGGAGCTCCCATCCGCGTTCTGGCTGAGAAATTATGGTGTATTCTTGCTTGATCCGGACAGCCATTTTCAACAGGATCTGAAATTGCGTGATCATTGATGTTTGCATCATCGGCGATAGTAATGCTGGGTCCTTCATCTTTGTGGCATAATTAAGCCGCATACGAATGATCTCCTGGACCAGCCTGGAAGGGAAGTTGATGAGTGTCAGGAGCTCCTCAATATAAGGTGGTAGATGGCGTTTGGCATATTGTGTGGCGTTCTTGATCAGCGTAGCCTTTGCTTTTCGGATGACCTCAGTTACGGGAAGCAGCATGCTATGCTTTCCATTCTCGTCTCCCTGCAAGGCTGTGAGACCATCATCTCGGTGTAATCGCTCCAGGAAGGTTGTGTCATCGGTCAGTCCAGCACCATGGGGCGCTGGTGTCTTCGCCTTCGCAAAATCGAGCTCCTCGTTGCCAACCCAGCCTCTCAATACAGCCAGCTCCGTATTGATCAATTCCGTCGTATTATGCCATGATAGAACAGCCTCGGAACTCTCGATGAATGCATCTGACGCAGCTCGCTCAATAGCTTGCCCGAGTGCTTGTCGTGTAGGGAATAGGCTCTCACATTGCTCAATCTTTTCGACCACGTCCAAGACCTGCTTCGTTGCCGGTTTTCCTACTTCCGTCTCTCCTTTGACCTGAAATGCAATGACGTTCTCAATCACAGGTATAATGGCGGCTCGTCCATCCTCAATCATTCGCCTCTGAGCAAGTATGCTGCGCCCGCACACTCTCGCCCTGACGCCAAGCCATAGCTCGTTAGACAACGCCTTCTCACCTTTCTGTTCGGTGGTCCCTATCAACCGCTGCTTCTCCTGCTTTACGACGTCGCCCTTGAGTACCGATGCCAGCATGCTATGCCATTCGAGTCTCTCTCGATTCTCCGGCACCTGAAGCTCCTCTGACGAAGGTTGCAGCTCATCGTTGTTGAAGAATAGTTGCGTTTCTTGATCGTAATTTCCATCAGTATCGAGGTGAACATCGGAAGAAGGAGATTCTTCCTCCGTCTCGGAATCTGTACTGTAGACTAAGCTTGGAGTGTACGGCTCATCGCCAAGCTGATCACTGTATGGATCCTGCCGTAACTGCTGTATGTAGGCCTTCTCTTGAGCTTTGTACTGAGCATTTGGATCTCGTTTCGGACGTGTGCCCGAAAACGAGCGATGGCGCGTCCCTTGGTAGGAAAGCAGGTGAGCTGGTTTTCGCGAAGGATTGTAGGTGCTCGAAGGGACGCGTGCTGGAGCCGAGGGTCTCTGCGGTCGAGGATTTACGACTGCGTTCGGAGGCGCTGATGTAGGAACTTCTTGGATTTCGCCCAAGCCATTCTCTCCCGGCCTCTGCGGCTTCTGAGAACTCCAAGACAGTTGGCTTGATGAATATCCTGTTAGTGGAGTGAGGCCATCTAAAGTCGAGCCCGGACTAAAAGGAATATGACTGTCGGTATCACTCGCGCCGTCGAAACTCGGCTCATGGCCTGGATGGGAGAGACTGACGGAGAAGTCGTCTGAAGAATTCGAGCCCTCAGAGTCATTCGTTGCTAAGTCTGGCCGCTCTTCCATTACTTTACCAAGTTTCTGCCCATCGAAACGCACCTTTTCGGGAGATGGGTTCTGAGGGCTCGATTGCGGAGAAAGTTCCATGGTGAGTTGTCCCAGCGCCAAGAGTCAAGCCACTGTCTTCTCCAGTGGCACTCGTGGCACTGTGAGGCTTGTGGTCGAGATCGCCCAAGTAGATTATGCAGAAGAGATCCGTTCGCCTCTAAGCCTTTGAATATGCTCAATGAAGTTTGCAATGTCCGAGATGCTTATTCTTTTCAACAGTTTACGAAATAGCGTCCGGAGCAATCTACGGAGGCCCTGCTAGGGCATTCTCGATTGCCGGTAAATTATATCATGGTAAATCAAGGAAATCGGAAAACTCTTCCATGTGGCATAACGGCATTCCACAACACACCATCGCCGTCATACTATGTCAACAGACAATGTAGTGATGACATGAAACTGCACGCCATCACCAATGCCGTCTTTCAACATTCCACACCGGACGCTTACCAAGGACGATTTTCCCAATAGATACGCAGCCTTGGGATCATGCAGGGACGTTGGATACAGAGCTGTTGTGACCATTTGCGACTGCTAAATTCGTCCAATACTACAATTGATCCCTATCTCGTTAGAAACAAGGTAGCCTCAGGTCCCGTTGAAGCTTGATGTGTACAGAAATTGTGCCAAAGCCAGACAATTGACGCGTCGTGGAAGGAGAAAGCTCCCTGCTGGATACACCCAACAGTCTATCATACGTGCTTTCTTGGTTGTGAATGCCTTAGGGACAACCACCACTTCCTATACCTGTATCAAGCGGCTTGTCCGCGTGACTCTGCGTGTGGGAGTCCAAAGTACCTAGTTCAATCATATTTGCTTCGTGTTCAAAAGCTCCTGATCTTCCCTCTCATTCATTTACGTTATGCTCGCATTCGAAAAGCTCGCGATCAGCACTCTTTCGAGTATGCAAACCGTATTACACACTGATAGCAGCCATGGCAAACAATCCAACATAATCTATCTCTTAGACCTCAGATTGTCCGTAGCCAAAGGAATCAGGACCAAGAGGCGCCAGATTACTGCCAATGAAAGCTTTTCACGACATCTAGCTGCCGCAGTGAATATCCAGCGCGCTGAGACCACCACTCTTACTTGCAGAGGCTTCGTATCCAACTTTCCGAATGATATCAAGGTGCTAAACGACAATGTTGTTGGGAAGACTCGCCTCGGACGTCGGATATAAGATGGATGCCAAACGCTGTTCTGGGAGCATTGTTCGCTTCCCCATGCTGCTGGGAAAAGGCAATCCCCTGGGCGACCTCATCAAGGCCTGTCGACCCGATCTTGCCTGCCTCGCCGAGAAAGACATACTCGATGATACGATTAGTAGACTAAGAGGGTATCTTCATATAACTCTCGAGCAATGGATCAAGTCGGATGCTGAGGAAGATGGCTGGCGTATTCGTCCCCAGGTTGGGCTCCATGTGAGACTACCAGACACCGATGATGTTAAACCACGGAAGACAGAGACCGACAACAAAGCTTGATCCACACCCATGAGCAACATGCGACAGTGACTTCTGGACATTATACAGGAGGCCGTCTCCTGCTCAAGCTACAATGTTGGCTACGATACGCATGAGGACTAGGACGACTGTGGACATTACGATGAAGTCGGGGTTCTTAGCAAAGGCATGCAAAGATAGGTGTGCGGAGGAGGAGGAGGCGGTTACGAGGATTGGGACATGCGCGACGGGTATATCAACAGTCATTGCGGAAGCGGACAGACTCGTCGTGCTGACAGAGAGACACAGGAGCTTAGACCGATGTGATTATCGTATACCTTCATCGAAATACTTACTAGTTGAATGATTCAGTCTACACGCCCTTTGCAGAAGATCACGTGGCTGTGAGTCCCCCTCTATGTGCGAGAAGAGCGTTGTGGCGACCAATGTGAACGTATGGCTATAGGCCGTCCCTGTCCTGATCAGACTCAACACATGCTGTCATCATCAGGATGCTTGCCAACTATCGTACAAGTTGGCCATAGGGGATGCCAGATGCCTCAGCGGTTAATGTAATAGCTCGAAAGGGTTACAGCTCAGACGTAGCTGGATAATGGCATGGTGATGACCATCGCATCATTATCCCATATCGTGGCATGGCATCCGTCAGAAATGCCGAGGTTCACCCGGGGTTCTTGAACACTAAAACATAGATGTGCTTACCGTTCATATTAGGAGCTTTCTATCAACTCCGTTTAGGATCAACGTTGATGATAAAAGGTACTAAGATTTAGGTACGCTTAACGGCTATGTAACATGTATCTTCGTCGTGGAATACGATGTTGGAAGGGGTAATTCCGTAGTTAGAAATTTGATGGTTCCTGCCAAGAGGTGACGGATGCCAGACATGCCACGATATGAGTAGCATAAATCATTGTCGACTGGGTCATATAGATTAGCCAACCTTTTCGAACATTATGCCAATCGGCCATCCACTCATGGCTACCGAGTATGAAGCTCTCAAAGGGAGCCTTTGTGGCTAGATATTTTAAAAGGCGACGAGTTGACGAAGCATGTCGAGTCAATAGAAGACACACACCACCAACAAGAACTGCTGGACAATCCATTGTTGGCATTGTCGCGGTGTCGATCTCTGGATGTAGTTATCTCTGGCGCTGTGATTCTCTTTGTACTTAGTGTTGGAGTCAATAAAGTAAGTGAACCCGCCGCCTGATAAGAGTTTTTCCACGGGCGATACCTTCCCGTTCCGTTGTCTGGATCAGTTTAGCTTCTGCCCACGCATCGCGTGCAGTCTTTGGGGGGCATCCGCCTTGGAGGGAGCCTATCAGCAGCTAGGTACTCCGTAAGAGTCCTCCAAATCAAAACCTGCAGGCCTGTGTGCCCCTTGCCAATATCCTCTACTCCCTTACCATTGTCCACGTGGATCACACATGTTCAGAATGATATTATTCGCGACGTGATTCATTTACGAGATTCGAATTTCAGGTGTGAGACATTCAGTGTCTCCTCAAGGGTCTCGAATCCCACGTTTATTCTGAGGGATCCTTGGACGAGACTAACGTGCCTCATCTCCCAATCCCATTTCACATCACGAAGATCACCGCTAGTGTTACCCGCTCCAACTACAATCGTTCTTCAAATCCCCAATTTGCAACCTTCCTTCATTTCCACACGACTCCGCATTCCGACGCTGTAACTTCGTTGGAGTCGACAAACACAGTTTGGACGTACCACCACCCGTATATTCGTGATGTCCGGCCTCGTGGCTGGCGGAATCGACTTGAACGCTCTCAACTACACGACTCAGGTTCCTTACAATGAGACGATACCTACTGGTGGGAATTCGCTGCTCCAAGATCTCAATGTTCACTACGATGTATGCCCTCCCGACTCGTGTGCTCGATCGACGCCAAGCTGACCCTACATACTCAAGGCTGGCGATATCGCATGGATGCTCACATCTACAGCCCTCGTCTTGCTCATGATTCCAGGCGTAGGGTACGTAGTTGATCTTACGCTCGCGGTAGGGACTCAGACAATTAACCTGCGCCCAGCTTTTTCTACTCTGGACTTGCCCGACGAAAGTCTGCCCTCTCGCTGATATGGTTATCTATGATGGCCGTCGGTGTCACCTCATTTCAATGGTTCTTTTGGGGCTACTCTCTCACTTTTTCGCACACGGCTGGGAAGTATATCGGGGATCTCGAAAACATTGGTTTTAGGAATGTTTTGGGTGCTCCGTCCATTGGTAGCCATAAGATTCCTGATCTCATGTTCGCTGTGTACCAGGGCATGTTCGCCGCGATAACGTACGTGGATCTTCCGTCTCACAGAAAAGTGACTGCAGCTGATAAAATTGCGAACAGAGTGGCTCTCGCCGTCGGTGCCGTGGCTGAACGAGGTCGCATGCTCCCTTGCGTCATCTTCATGCTAATCTGGTCCACTATCATCTACGATCCCATCGCCTGCTGGACTTGGAATCCTCATGGGTGGGTGTACTCAATGGGTGGTCTCGACTTTGCAGGCGGAACGCCTGTACATATTTCATCCGGTTCTGCAGCTCTCGCATACTCGCTCATGCTTGGAAAGAGGAGGGGACACGGAACACACGAGTTGAACTTTCGACCTCACAATGTGACCTCAGTCATCATCGGGACAGTCTTCCTCTGGGTCGGATGGTTCGGCTTCAATGCGGGTTCCGCTTTGAGCGCGAGCATGCGTGCTG